>ENA-ORUB01001774-ORUB01001774.1-human-gut-metagenome-genome-assembly--contig:-NODE-1774-length-21977-cov-16.934404_pt1 | contig 21977 bp, 10 predicted proteins | sample MGYA00241918_ERZ509200 | MGnify/ENA primary metagenome ERZ509200 (study PRJEB26280, sample SAMEA2338853) | human gut metagenome | biome: human gut; feature: human-associated habitat; material: faeces... | reverse complement strand
CACTCGGCTGTTAACCGAGTTGTTGTAGGTTCGAGCCCTACTCGGGGAGTTTTTTAGTATAATATATGGTGACATAGCCAAGTGGTAAGGCCCCGGTCTGCAACACCGTCATCGCCGGTTCAAATCCGGCTGTCACCTCTCTCAAAAGGACTACATCAGTTTATGATGTGGTCTTTCTTTTATATAATTTGCAAATAAAATATATTGTGAATTTTATTTAATATACGTAATATGTGTTGTAAAGATTTCATTATTTTTAGATTTTCTACATTACTTTTCAGGATGCTACACTAAATTAAAAAAGAGAAATATAAGTCTGATAAACAGAATTATATTTCTCTTTTTTAACAACTCTTATACTTTTTTATTATGAATTACAATATATTTAGAAATAAAACAGTCAAAATCAGTCGAAGTTTGATTGATGCAAAATCAGAATTAGTCAATTTGAACCATTAATATTAATTATAAATTAGTAATAGAAAAGATACTAAAATTAGTAATTAGGCAAGTATTAATGATATATATGTTATATTCTGCACTAAAATCAATGTTGTATTTGCATATAGTGCACAATTTTAAAACTTGCTTTATATATTTTCAACAATTTTTAGTGTGATTATTTGTGAATATAAATGACGGATTATGATTGACAATGACGGATTATGAAAATATAATTATACTACAAGTTAAATGAATGTTGAAATGTTTAATACAGTAATTTGAAAATAAGCATTAAATAAATGGCTTATAAAATAAGTCTTTGAATAATTTGATAAACTGGGGTGATTAGATGCTGGCAGAAGATAGATGCAAAAAAATACTCGATATATTAGATTCGATGGGAAGTGTGACTGTTCAGCAGCTTATGGATGAGCTTGATACATCCGAGTCAACAATCAGACGTGATCTGGTTGCAATGGACAAGAAGGGTTATCTCACCAAGGTACATGGTGGTGCGATTGTAAATAATACGAATATCCATACTCAGGATGAGAAGGTTATCAACAGGCTTAAGCAGAATCGCAACGAAAAGGAACAGATTGCCAGATATGCGGCATCACTTATTGTGGATAATGATTTTGTTTATATAGATGCCGGTACTACAACAGCAGTCATGATTGATTATATTACTGCAAAGAATGTGGTTTTTGTTACAAACTCTCTGACTAATGCCAAGAGAATTTCCGATAGGGGATATACAGTATATATTCTGGGTGGCGAGTTCAAGTCTACTACCGAGGCTATTGTCGGAGATGAGGCCGTTGTGACGCTCGATAAATATAATTTTACGAAGGGCTTCTGGGGAACCAACGGAATTACTGTGAAGAATGGATTTACGACTCCGGAGATAAAGGAGGCCATGGTTAAAAAGAAATCCATGGAGAATAGCAAGGAGAAATACATTCTTGCGGATGACAGTAAGTTTTCACAGGTATCAAGCATCAAGTTTGCTGATTTTGAAGATGCTGTAATTATTACAAATGCACTAAGTAATGACAACTATAAGAAATACAAAAATATTAAGGAGGTCTAACATGATTTACACAGTTACTTTTAATCCATCATTAGATTATATTGTTGATGTAACAGATTTTAAGACAGGAGTAGTCAATAGAACGACTGGAGAGAAGATTTTTGCAGGTGGTAAAGGCATCAATGTTTCCATGGTTCTTAAGAATCTTGGAATGAGCAATACTTCACTTGGTTTTACAGCGGGTTTTACAGGAAATGAAATTAAAAGACTTCTAGCAAAAAAAGGTGTTGATACTGATTTTATAGAGGTGGAGGATGGTATTTCACGTATCAATGTGAAGCTTCGCTCAAATGAGGAATCCGAGATTAATGGTCAGGGACCGGTAATCACTGAGGACAACATTAAAAAACTTTATGAGAAGCTTGACTGCTTAAAGGAGTCTGATGTGCTTGTGCTCGCAGGAAGTATTCCTGATGTGATGCCTTCATCAATGTATATGGATATCATGAAGCATCTTGAGGGCCGTGGAATAAATATTGTGGTTGATGCGACAAGAAATCTGCTCACAAATGTGCTTGCATATAAGCCATTCCTCATCAAGCCAAACAATCATGAGCTCGGTGAGATATTCGGGGTTGAGATTACAGACAAGGACGATGTGATAAAATATGCAAAGAAGCTTCAGGAGCAGGGCGCAAGAAACGTGCTTGTTTCTATGGCAGGTGACGGAGCAGTGCTTGTGACCGAGGATGGACAGGAATTTAAGGCACAGGCTCCTAAAGGAAAGCTCAAAAACTCTGTAGGCGCAGGTGATTCGATGGTAGCCGGATTTGTTTACGGATACCTCAAATCAAATGATTATAAGCAGGCATTTATTTATGGAGTATGTACAGGAAGTGCAAGTGCATTTTCTGAGGAGCTTGCTACAAAGCCTGAGGTTGAAGCACTTATTGATAAATGGAACAGTGCTTCCAATTAGACAAACGGTATCAAAAAGGTTGATATAAATAATTAATATATTCTATTAGGAGGAATGATGTATGACAATCAGGGATTTGTTGGCAGCTGAGAGTATCAATTTAAATGGTACGCCTGCCGGAAAAACCGAAGCATTGAATCAGTGTATTGATTTGATGGCAAAAAGTGGCAAAATAGCCGATGTGGAGAAGTATCGCAAGGGTGTTTTTGCAAGAGAGGAGGAAGGCACAACAGGAATTGGAATGGGTATAGCAATTCCTCATTGTAAGTCTGATGCTGTTACTAAAGCAGGTCTTGCGGCAATGGTTGTAAAGGATGGGGTTGACTTTGAATCACTCGATGGTACACCTGCAAAGATTATTTTCCTTATAGCTGCACCAAACACAGAGGATAATGTGCATCTTCAGGTGCTTAGCAAGCTCTCTGTTATGCTGATGGACGAGCAGTTTACAAATTCTCTTATCAATGCCGGTTCAGTTGATGAGTTTTTAAATATCATCGATAGCGCTGAAAAAGCAAAGGATGAGAAAGAGGCTGCCAAAGAGGCAAAGGCTAAAGAGCCTGTTGAGGTGAAGAAGGACGATGTATTTATCGTTGCAGTTACAGCCTGTCCTACAGGAATTGCCCATACTTATATGGCTGCTGAGGCTATCGAGAAAAAAGCCAAGGAGCTTGGATATCAGGTAAAGGTTGAGACAAGAGGCTCAGGCGGAGCCAAAAATGTGCTCACAGATGATGAAATCGCAAAGGCTGCAGGTGTTATAGTTGCCTGTGATACAAATGTACCTACAGACCGCTTTGACGGAAAGAAGGTTATTGAGTGTCAGGTTTCTGACGGAATCAATAAGGCAGAAGAGCTCATAAAGAAAATTGCTGCTGGTGATGCTCCTGTATTTAAGGCATCAGGTAAAAAAGAGGCTTCACATTCATCAGTTGGTGGAAAAGAGAGCATTGGACATCAGATTTACAAGCATCTGATGAATGGTGTTTCACATATGCTTCCATTCGTAGTTGGTGGTGGTATTCTTATCGCAATCGCATTCCTTATCGATGGATTCAGTGTTGACCTTAATTCACTGCCGGCTGACCAGAGAGCAAATTTCGGTACTATTACACAGGCCGCAGCAATGTTTAAGGGAATCGGTGGAACAGCATTTGGATTTATGCTTCCAATTCTTGCAGGCTTTATCGCTATGAGTATTGCTGACCGTCCGGGTCTTGCAGTTGGTTTTGTAGGCGGTTCAATCGCAGCAAACGGTACATCAGGCTTCCTTGGAGCACTTGTAGCAGGTTTCGTTGCAGGATATATTGTGCTTCTCTTAAAGAAGGTATTTTCTAAACTTCCGGAGAGTCTTGATGGTATGAAGCCGGTTCTGCTTTATCCGCTGCTTGGTATATTCCTGGTAGGCGTTATAATGCAGTTTGTAGTTGAGCCTCCAATCGGAGCTTTAAATACAGCTATCAACAATGGTCTTAATGGACTTAACGGTGCAAGCGCAGTAGTGCTCGGAGTACTTCTCGGAGGAATGATGTCAGTAGATATGGGTGGCCCTGTAAACAAAGCTGCTTATGTATTTGGTACAGCTTCAATCGCTGCCGGAAACTACAATATTATGGCAGCAGTTATGATTGGCGGTATGGTTCCACCAATCGCAATCGCTCTTGCAACAATCTTCTTCAAGAACAAGTTCACAGCAGAGGAGAGAAAGGCAGGACCTACAAACTTTATCATGGGATTATCATTTATCACAGAGGGTGCAATCCCATTCGCAGCATCTGATCCGCTTCATGTCCTTCCGGCATGTGTAGTCGGTTCAGCAGTGGCAGGCGGGCTTTCAATGGCATTTGGATGTACACTCATGGCACCTCACGGAGGAATCTTCGTAGTTCCTACAATCGGAAATCCGTTAATGTATCTTGTTGCATTAGTAATCGGATCTTTCATTGCATGTGGATTACTCGGATTACTCAAAAAGAAAGTAAGTGAATAAGCAATCCTCAATTATCATTTAATCCAACCTATAAACTAATCAACAAAGGCACTGCTTCGGCGGTGCCTTTGTTGTTATGTTGTGATATAAAAATTAAAAGTATAAACATTCTCTGAAATAACAGCCTCATGCCTTGACGAGTGAATTTTCCAAGCTTAAAGTAGTATTAGGATGAAATAGTAAGTCAAAAAAATCAATTATTTATGAGACTTAAATAAAAAAACAGTGAGGCATAAAATGGGCAAGGTTATAGGTATAGATTTAGGAACAACAAACAGCTGTGTAGCAGTATTGGAGAACAATCAGCCGGTAGTCATAACTAACAGCGAGGGTCAGAGAACAACTCCGTCTGTAGTGGCTTTTACAAAGAATGGAGAGCGACTGGTTGGCGAGGCTGCAAAGAGGCAGGCAGCAGTCAATGTGGACAGGACATTTTTCTCAATAAAGAGACAGATGGGAAGCGATTTCAGGGCAAAAGTGGACGGAAAGCTGTATTCAGCTCCTGAGATTTCTTCTATGATTCTCAGAAAGCTGAAAAAGGATGCAGAGGACTATATTGGTGAGGCAGTGACAGACGCCGTAATCACAGTTCCTGCATATTTTTCGGATGCGCAGAGGCAGGCAACTAAGGATGCAGGAAGGATTGCGGGGCTTAATGTGCTTCGAATCATAAATGAGCCAACCTCTGCGGCACTCGCATACGGACTGGACCACGGACAGCAGCAGAAAATTCTTGTCTACGACCTCGGAGGAGGAACCTTCGATGTGTCTGTTATCGAAATAGGGGACAATCTGATAGAGGTGCTTGCCACAGCCGGTGATAATCATCTGGGTGGAGATGATTTTGATGAGAGAATCACGAATTATCTTGTCACAGAGTTTTACAGACAGCAGAATGTGGATCTGAGAAAGGATAATACTGCTATGCAGCGTGTCAGGGAGGAGGCTGAGAAGGCAAAAAAGGTGCTTTCATCCTCATCCTCAACCACTATCAATCTGCCATTTATCACCACTGTAAAGGGACAGCCGGTCCACATGGAGATGAACCTCACAAGGGCTGAGTTTAATGAGATAACAAAGGATCTGGTGGAGAGAACTGCTATTCCTGTCAATCAGGCACTTTCAGATGCGGGGATTTGTGCAGCAGAGCTTGGAATGGTGCTGTTGGTAGGAGGCTCGACACGTGTGCCGGCTGTTGTTGAGGAGGTAAGAAGAATTACAGGGAAAGAGCCTTCACACAACCTGAATCCTGACGAGTGCGTGGCACTCGGTGCAGCAGTACAGGGTGGCAAGCTCGGTGGAGCAATTGTCGCAGGCAGCAGTGCGGCAGAGATTATACTGATGGATGTCACACCGCTTTCACTCGGAATTGAGACGGTCGGTGGTGTCTCAACCAAAATTATTGACAGAAATACGACTATTCCTACGAGATACAGCCAGATTTTTACAACTGCAGGAAGCTTCCAGACCTCTGTGGATATAAAGGTACTGCAGGGTGAGAGGCAGTTTGCAAGGGACAATAAGCTGATTGGAAACTTCAGGCTAAAGGGCATCAAGCCGGCTCCGGCAGGTGTGCCGCAGATAGAGGTGACGTTTGATATAGATGCAAATGGCATTGTGCAGGTTTCTGCAAAGGACCTGGGCACAGGAAAGCATCAGGAGATTACGATTACCGCAAGCTCAAATTTGTCTGATTCTGAGATTGAGCAGGCAATCCGCGAGGCACAGGAGTATGAGGCAACAGACGGACAGAGAAAGGCTTATATTGATGCAAGAAGCGAGGCTGATACGCTTGTGCGACAGGTGGAAAATGTCATGGCTGACAAGGAAAAAAGAAAGGCTATGGACAGCGCACAGAAAAAGAGTGTGAAATCGTCACTTTCATATGTGAAGAAGCTTATTTCAAGGACAAAGCCCGGAAATGTGAGCGAAGAGCAGGCTGCCGAGATAAAGCATGCGGCAGATGAACTGAGAAATGCGGCAGCGGGATTGATTTAATTATAGTAACTATTATTATTCATTTGGCTATTTACGAGAAGCGGATTTTCATATAAAATATGGGTAAGTGGTGAGTATTCATAACCACCCTGAATAGTTATAATGTTAATTTAAATCCGAGGAAATAGAAAATGAATGCGAACGATAAAACAGAAAAGGTACTAAGAGAAATTCATATCATGCTCTCAAAGGCGGAGCCGTATAAGCCGGAGCCGAGCAGGGTGATCATAAACAAGCAGCAAATGATAGATTTACTTGCTGAGCTGAATAAGTGTATATATGCAATACAGGATGAGTATGAGCTTACTGAACAGAGTCGCAATCACGCAGAGAGAGAGTTCAGAAAGAAAGGGGATCAGATAGTCTGGGATGCAAGCAGAAAGGCTGAGGATGTGTATGCAGCATCGGTTATCTATACGGATGAGGCGCTTTCAAGAGTGCGTGATATCATCAATGATACCAACGAGTCACTTGAAAAGCTGTGCAAGAATATGAAGGATAAGATTGCAGAGCAGGAGAAGATAGTTAAAACTAACCAGTATGAGCTCAAGGGACAGCTTCAGGATTTGTCCGATACGGAGAAGTATCTTAAGATTATCGATGACAGAAATAAGGAGATAGAACGTCAGAAAAATGCAGGTAAACCTGTAGAGGAGCGTACTATTGACAATGAAGAGAAGTCCATCTATGCAAACAGACAGACTGAAATCAAGGTAAATATGGATTATATCAGAAAACTGGGACTTGCTGAGGGCGAGGACCTGGGAGATGGTGTAGTGGGTGAAGTGAAGCTTGCAGACGATACACCTGATGCCGGATTAAATCATAGCAATGATAAGGATGAAGCCAAGGCTGCCGGCTCAAAATCGTCTGTTGATGAGGATTATAAGGCAATAAGCAGAAAAGCCGGCAATCCACCTGTTATCAACACAAAGGAAGGGAAGGAGCTCACAGACGGTATCCACAGAATGTGGCAGAGCATCACCGGAAATAAAGGGAAATGAAACACACCTATGTAATATAAAGCAGCAGTTCAAAACAGAACGGCTGCTTTTTGGCTTATATTTAAAAGTGGGTAATATTAAGCAGATTTTAAGAAAAACAAAGTGGATAATCTGATAAAATATAGCTGACTAACGGCAGGAGAAGGTTTCTGTTAAAAATTCATAGAAGGAGGATAATATGACAATATTAGTTTGTGATGACGACAAGGAAATAGTTGAGGCAATTGAGATTTACCTGATGCAGGAGGGCTACGACGTGGAGAAGGCTTACGACGGCATACAGGCGGTTGAAATTATGAAGAATAAAAAAATAGACCTCATGATAATAGATGTCATGATGCCAAAGCTCGACGGAATAAGAGCCACTTTGCAGATACGAAAGGAAAGCAGGGTGCCGATAATCATTCTATCGGCAAAGACAGAGGATGCTGACAAGATTTTAGGCCTCAATGTGGGAGCTGATGATTATGTCACAAAGCCTTTTAATCCGCTTGAGCTTGTGGCAAGGGTAAAGTCACAGCTTCGCAGATATACCACTCTGTCAAGCAATGATGCAGCCGGAGACAAGGTTTATGAAGCCGGAGGCCTTTTGGTAAATGATGATTTAAAAAAGGTGACTGTGGATGGTGAGGAGGTAAAGCTCACACCGATTGAATACAATATACTGCTTTTACTCCTTAAAAATAAGGGAAAGGTCTACTCAATAAACGAAATATATGAGAGCATATGGAACGAGGAGGCGATAGGCGCCGACAATACAGTTGCTGTGCACATCAGACATATCAGGGAAAAAATAGAGATAAATCCTAAGGAGCCACGCTATCTGAAGGTGGTCTGGGGAGTAGGCTATAAGATAGAGGACAACAAATGAAGCAGTATACGATAGGAAAAAAAGCAGCGGTCATAGTCTTACATCAGCTATGCATGATACTTATGGTAACAGGAGTGTTTGCCACAGGCTATGCATTCAGGCACGATGCGCATGAAAATATTGATATATATACACTAATATCGCTGGCGGGCCTGGTAGGCAGCTTTGTGAGCCTGGCATATATGGCAAACGTGGCAGGCAGAAAATCAGAGGATGATTACACAATATACTATTTACCGATTGACAAGGTATACTCTGATGTGATGCTAGTGATATTTACACTGCTCATGGTATTTATGGGAAAAGTGATTTCAGGCGTAAAAAACCAGCATTTTGACTATGCATCACTCATTATGACGGCCGGCACATTTACTTTTTTGTTTGATATGGCTTTTATTATTTTATACCAGAGCATTGTAAGGAAGATAAAAGGCAATATACTTTGCACACACAGCCTGATGTACAAGGGCTATGAGCTTTTGAAAAGAGTTATTGAGAAAAAGGATATCCATACACAAAAAACCAAAGAGATAATGCGCATACAGGAGGCACTTGAAGCTATCTCGGAAGGAGCGCTTGACACTACACTCAATGTCAATGAGTTTCATGGGCAGCAGAAAAAGGTGGCGGAGGCTGTCAACCATATACGCCAGGGTCTTATGAGCTCGGTAAATGAGAGTCTTAAAAATGAAAAATTAAAGGCTGATTTAATAACAAATGTATCGCATGATATAAAGACACCTCTGACATCAATAGTCAACTATGTTGATCTGCTTAAGAGGGAAAATCTGGAAAATGAAAATGCCAAATACTATATACATGTGCTGGAGGAAAAGTCACAGCGCTTAAAGCAGCTTACAGAGGATTTGGTAGAGACATCAAAGATTACCTCGGGAAATGTGAAGCTCAATATGCAAAAGCTTGATCTGGTTGAGCTTTTATACCAGACCGGAGGTGAATTCAATGAGCGCTTTGAGTCGAGAAATCTGACAATAGTTACAAAAATTCCATCAGAACAGATATTTATATATGCGGATGGGCGTCAGCTTTACCGCTCTATTGAAAATCTGTATACTAATGCCGCAAAATATGCACTGGAAAATACCAGAGTATATGTAGAGCTTGAAAAGGCAGATAAAAAGGCAGTTTTTACAATAAAGAATGTGTCTAAGAACGAGCTTGACATAGTAAGCAACGGAAATGTAGACCTGACAGAGCGTTTTGTGAGGGGAGAGAGGTCGAGAACTACTGAAGGAAGTGGACTTGGACTTTCGATTGCAAAGAATCTGACCCATTTGATGGGAGGAAAATTCGAAATTAAGGTAGATGGTGATTTATTTATTGCCACAATTACCTATAATATTATATAATAGTAAATAAAAGAATTTTGAAATACACATACGGAGGTAGAATAAGTGAAATTATATGAAAATGGTGCTTACCTTTTAAACGGTAAGGAAGTAATAATTGATGGACCGGAGGCTCAGGCAGCTGTCAAAAGCAAGACCGGCATGGACATCGATAAACAGACAGCTAAGCAGGAGACAATTGCTTACGGTATTTTAAAGGAGCACAATACATCCGGCAATATGGACAAGCTTCAGATTAAGTTTGATAAGCTTACATCGCATGATATTACATTTGTAGGTATCATTCAGACAGCACGAGCTTCAGGACTTGAGAAATTCCCTATCCCGTATGTACTTACAAACTGTCACAACAGCCTTTGTGCAGTTGGTGGAACAATCAATGAGGATGATCACATGTTTGGTCTCACATGTGCAAAGAAGTACGGCGGAATCTATGTACCACCTCATCAGGCAGTTATCCATCAGTTTGCACGAGAGATGCTTGCCGGCGGCGGAAAAATGATACTTGGTTCTGATTCACATACACGCTATGGTGCACTTGGTACTATGGCAGTCGGCGAGGGTGGACCTGAGCTTGTTAAGCAGCTTCTTGAACAGACATATGATATTGATATGCCTGAGGTAGTAGGCATTTACCTGACAGGAGAGCCAATCAAGGGCGTTGGACCACAGGATGTCGCACTTGCAATTATCGGAGAGGTATTCGGAAACGGATTTGTAAAGAACAAAGTTATGGAGTTTGTAGGACCGGGTGTGTCTAATCTGAGCGTTGACTTCCGTATAGGTGTCGATGTTATGACAACAGAGACTACATGTCTTTCTTCTATCTGGAGAACAGATGACAAGGTTAAGGAATTCTTTGAGATTCACGGTAGGGCTGAGGACCACAAGGAGCTTAATCCGGGTGAGGTGGCTTACTACGACAGATTTATTGAGATTGATTTAAGCCAGATCCGCCCAATGATAGCTATGCCATTCCATCCAAGCAATACCTATACTATCGATGAGCTCAATGCAAACCTCATGGATATTCTTGATGACTGTGAGAAGAGAGCTGAGGTAAGCTTTGACGGCAAGGTGAAGCTTGATTTAAAGAGTAAGGTAAGAGACGGAAAACTGTATGTAGACCAGGGAATCATCGCAGGCTGTGCAGGCGGTGGATTTGAGAATATCTGCGATGCGGCTGACATATTAAACGGACATTCAATCGGAGCAGACGAGTTTACACTGAGTGTTTACCCGGCATCTACTCCAATATACATGGAGCTTGTGAAAAACGGAGCTGTAGCAAAGCTTCTTGAGACAGGTGCAATCGTAAAGACTGCTTTCTGCGGACCTTGCTTTGGTGCAGGAGATACACCTGCCAACAACGCATTCTCTATCCGTCATTCAACAAGAAACTTCCCTAACAGAGAGGGTTCTAAGGTACAGAACGGACAGATCAGCTCAGTGGCACTCATGGATGCACGTTCAATCGCTGCAACAGCAGCAAACAAGGGCTTCCTTACATCAGCAGCGGATATTGATGTCAACTTTACAAAGCCAAAATATTTCTTTGACAAGACTATATATGAGAACCGTGTATTTGACAGCCATGGAGTGGCAGATCCTTCAGTTGAAATCCAGTTCGGACCAAACATTAAGGACTGGCCGGCAATGAGTGCGCTTCCGGAGAATATGCTCCTTAAGGTGGTTTCAGAGATTCATGATCCTGTTACTACAACAGATGAGCTCATTCCTTCAGGAGAGACATCTTCATATCGTTCAAACCCTCTTGGACTTGCAGAGTTCGCACTTTCAAGAAAGGATCCTGAGTATGTAGGCAGAGCAAAGGAAATCCAGAAGGCCCAGAAGGCTATAGAGAGTGGTGAGTGCGCAGGAAAGGCTGTTCCTGAGGTTGCTGAAATCATGGGAGTAGTAAAGAAAAAATTCCCTGAGGCAAGCCATGAGAATATGGGCTTCGGAAGCACAATTTTTGCTGTTAAGCCGGGTGACGGCTCAGCAAGAGAGCAGGCTGCCAGCTGCCAGAAGGTACTCGGAGGCTGGGCAAATATCGCAAACGAGTATGCCACAAAGAGATACCGTTCAAACCTTATCAACTGGGGAATGCTTCCATTCATCATCGATGAGGGAGAGCTTCCGTTCCACAACCTCGACTATATCTTCCTTCCGGGAATCAAGAAGGAAATCGAGGATGCAAAGACGGAGTTTGAGGCATATGTTGTCAAGGATGGTGAATTAAAGCCATTTACACTGAAGATGGGTGAGCTCACAGATGATGAAAGAGAGATAATATTAAAGGGATGTCTCATCAACTATAATCGTAAATAAGGAGAGTTTAATCCGATGGAAGAAACCGGAAAAGCTGGTAAAAAATCAAACATTGAGATAAATGCAGATAAGGGTGCGAAGCAGAATTCGCACCCGGGGCGTGAGGAATGGCCACATCTGATCAGAATAGGTGTCATGGTATTTGTCACGTTTGCAGTCAGTATACTGTTTTTCTTTGCACTGTACAGATTTGAGGGCTTTGCAGGCATATGGAGCAAGCTGCTTGCGGCAGCAATGCCTATTATAATGGGACTTGTGCTTGCATACCTGATGAATCCTGTCATGCTGTGGCTGGAAAGATGCTTTAAAAAGCTTCTTTCCAAAAAGATGAAAAGCGAAAGCAAGCTGCGAAAGGTTTCAAGAGCTCTTGCAATCACAGGCTCGGTTATTATTCTGGTAGCGATTATTTCGCTCCTCATTGCGGCTATTGTGCCTTCTGTCATAGCAAGTATATCAGGACTTATGAAGACACTGCCAAATGATGTTGCGGCATTCATCAACATGATAAAGAACGGCAATTTCGGGGACAGCAAAATTGCTGAGCTCGCGAGCACAGGTTTACAGAATGCAACCGACTACATTGAGGATTATGCCACAGAAAAGCTGATTCCTGAGGCACAGAAGTATGTTGCACAGATTACAACCGGTGTGATTTCGGTAGTCAGAGGCTTATTTAATTTTATTATCGGAATAATCGTGATGGTCTATGTGATGAGTATTCAGGAGACTCTCGCAGGACAGAGCAAAAAGATAATATATGCTGTCTGCAAGCCAAAGACAGGCAATATCATCATTGAGACGATCAGAAAGACAAATGAGATTTTTGGAGGCTTCATAAGCGGTAAGATTATAGATTCACTGATTATAGGTGTGATTGCATATTTCGGATGTCTGATTTTAAGGATTCCATCATCGGTGCTCGTTGCAGTGATTATCGGCGTCACAAATGTGATTCCGGTATTCGGACCGTTTATCGGTGCAATTCCATCGTTACTCATAGTAGTAATTCAGAGTCCGTGGCATGCGCTTTATCTTCTGATATTTATTGTCGTGCTGCAGCAGGTGGATGGCAATATAATAGGGCCTAAGATACTTGGCTCATCTACCGGTCTTTCGACCTTCTGGGTTATGTTTGCCATACTAATCGGCGGAGGAATGTTTGGTTTTCTTGGAATGTTACTTGGTGTTCCAACCTTTGCTGTGATATACTATATTGTGAAAAGAGTTGTTAATTATGCTCTCAGGAAAAAGAAGCTTCCTGAGGACACAAGGGATTATACAAAGACAACAGGCGTAGATACCAAAAATAATAAGCTTAAATACGAGTAGGTGAAATAAGTGGATAAATACGAATACAATCTCAAGCTGGATCAGATAAAAGCCCTAAGCGCCGAGGAGGGCTATATGAGCGCAGCAGAGATTGCGGATAGCATAAATTGGAACAAAATTAAAAATGTAAATACACTCGTTAAAATCGGCGAAATCTACGAGAAGGCCGAAAGATACCAGGATGCAAGGGACATACTTTTAATGGCCTATGACCGTTCACCAATCGGCAGGATGATTATATACAGACTGGCTGAGGTCGCCATCAAGATGGGTGATTATGATGCTGCTACAGAGTATTATGATGAGTTTGTTGAGATAGCTCCTCATGATGATATGAAGTATGTATTAAGATATGCCATCAAAAAAGGGCAGGGAGCTTCATTTGATGAGCTTATCACTATTCTTGAAGAGTACAAGGATGAAGAATACACTGAGGAGTGGGCATACGAGCTTGCATATCTATACCACAAGGCCGGAAAAGCCGATAAGTGTATAGATGCCTGCGATGAGCTCATTCTGTGGTTCGGAGACGGACCATATGTGGAGCGTGCGCTGGAGCTTAAGATGCTTTATCAGCCACTTACCAAGGCTCAGGAGGAAAAGTACAGACGATTCAAGGCAGAGAAGGAAAAGCCGGCTAAGATAAATGATGAGGCTGAGGTCACTGAGATAGGTGCCATGGAGATGGTAAAGGGCGGAGAGATAGTGCATGATGACGTAACTATTCCGCAGATTACTGTAAATCAGGAGAAGTTCAATACTGTAAATTTACAGCAGGAGATTGCCAAGGGTATGCAGCAGATCATGGAGGCCAAGGGCAAGAATGAAGTTGCTGATACGATGGATACCATCAAAAAGATAGTTGAGGATATTCCTTATCTCAAGCTCGAAAAGGAGCAGGAAGAGTATGTACAGCAGCAGGAAGAGACAGAGCATATCGCTACAGATGAAGAGATAGATGGTTCACTTAAGTTGAATTTCAAGGAGCTTTTGGGTGAAGACGCTGACGGACAGATGTCTATGGTCATGAGTGAAAAGACTCAGCTTGAGCATCAGATTACAGGACAGATGTCTATACAGGATGTGCTTGAAGAATGGGAAAAGACCAGACATGCGGCTGAAATTGCACTTAAAGAGGCTGAGCAGCAGAAACTTGAGTCAGCTAAGGCAAGAGCACTTCAGGAGGCAGGAGACATCATGGAGAGACTAAATGATGTCATTCCAAAGCTGGATGCAGGTGTCACTCCGAAGGAACTTCTTGAGGAGGAGTATTTGAAGGTCCCGGTTGATATTATAGAGCAGAAAGCTGCCGTGAAGGAGCCTGAAGAAGAGCAGAAACCGGATATGCAGGAGCTTTATGCAGAGGAGACTGTGGATGAAGTACAGGAGCCGCAGGAAGCACCGGAAGATACTATAGACGAAGCACAGGAGCCGCAGGAAGCACCGGAAGAGGCTATAGAAGAAGTGCAGGAGTCACAGGAAGCACCTGAAGAAGCTATAGAAGAAGTGCAGGAGTCACAGGAAGCACCTGAAGAAGCTATAGAAGAAGTGCAGGAGTCACGGGAAGTACCTGAAGAGGCTGCAGATGAAGCCAGGGAACCGGTTGGAGAGCCGGAGGATATAATTATGGCAGAGGAGTCTGAGAAAGACGAGATACTCATGCAGCCGACTACCATGATGCCTGAAATAACAGATGATATGTTAAATGTCGATGATGATACATCAGATGATGAGACTTCACAGGAGAAAGAAAACGTTTCTGAGAAGAGAGATTTTGATCATGTGACATCATTTATCGAGCAGGAAATAGCCAAGATGACAGCAAAAAATCCGGGACTGGAGAAGAAGCTGGATATGGCTAAGACAAGAAAAATGCCGGATATTTCATTGCCGGAGGATTTAGACAGCGAAGAAGATGACTCGAAATTGAAAGAAACAAAACATATAAAAGAGCTTACAAGCGAACAGAAAGCTATATTTTCATATTTCATACCGGTAAAGGGTATGGAGGATCAGATCTGCAAGGCATATAATGCAGTGCTTGATCATTTCAACAGGAAAGAAAACGCATCCACAGGCAACCTCATTATACAGGGAGAGCAGGGTTGCGGAAAGACAATGCTTGCTACAAGCTTTATAAAGGTATTACAAAAAGATGGTGAACAGCTTACAGGAAAGATGGGTAAGATTGATGCTGCCGCACTCAATAAAAAGGATGTGCAGCAGGTAGTCAGAAAGATAACAGGAGGCTGTCTCATCATAGAAAGAGCCGGTGATATCGACCGCAGCATAGCTGCCCAGCTATCATTTTTGATGGAGCATGATATTACAGGAACACTCTATATACTTGAGGATACATCAAAGGGTATAAAGAAGGCTCTCTCAATGGATGAGGGCTTTGCATCCAAGTTCACGGAAAAGATATCGGTCCCTATTTTTACAAATGATGAACTCGTATTGTTTGCCAAATCGTACTCTGCAGAGCTTGGGTACAAGATAGATGAGATGGCTATTCTGGCATTGCATAACAGAATCAGCAATATTGAGAGGATAGACCAGGCTACCACTCTGACAGAGGTCAAGGATATAATTGACGAGGCCATAGACAGGGAGGCTCACAGCGGACTTAAGAAGGCTATAAGTATTCTGACAGCCAGGCGATATACAGATGATGACCGAATTGTACTCAAAGAGGATCATTTCAGGGAAAAATAAATACTTATGGGGGGTATATATATGTGTAATTTTACAGCAATGGATTGTTACCTGTTTGGTCAGGCAACACACTATGATATCTACAAGAAGATGGGTGCTCACTTAGCTGAGCGTAAAGGAAAAAAAGGAGTGTGCTTTGACGTCTGGGCGCCACATGCGAGGGAAGTATACGTGTTTGGTGAGTTTAACGACTGGAATGAGACCAGTCATGAGATGAAGCGTGTAGAGCCGGAAACCATGGGAGTGTATGAGCTTTTTGTACCGGGAGCGCAAAAGGGTCAGATGTATAAGTTTATTATAGTCACTGAACAGGGTGATAAGCTGTACAAGGCGGATCCATACGCAAACTACGCAGAGCTTCGTCCGGGAACAGCGTCAATCATCACAGATATCGAGCACTTCACATGGACTGACAAAGAGTGGATGGATAAGAGAGCAGCAAAGTCAGATGCTGATGTATATTCTTCACCTATGGCTATATATGAGTGTCATCCGGGCTCATGGATGAGACATCCGGGCAGGGATGATGAGGGCTTTTATACATACAGGGAGCTTGCAAAATCACTCATATCCTATGTGAAAACTATGGGATATACACATATTGAGCTTATGGGTATTTCAGAGTATCCGTTTGATGGCTCATGGGGATATCAGGTGACAGGCTACTATGCACCTACATCGAGGTATGGAGAGCCTGAGGATTTTGCATACTTTGTTGATCAGTGCCATAAAAATAATATCGGAGTAATCCTCGACTGGGTACCTGCACATTTCCCAAAGGATGCGCATGGACTTGCCAATTTCGACGGAACAGCCACATATGAGTATGCAGACCCAAGAAAGGGAGAGCATCCCGACTGGGGCACAAAGATATTTGACTACGGTAAGAATGAAGTAAAGAACTTCCTTATCGGAAGTGCATTGATGTGGATAGAAAATTACCACGTAGACGGACTCCGTGTGGATGCAGTTGCGTCAATGCTTTATCTTGACTATGGAAAGAACGACGGACAGTGGGTGCCAAACAAGTTTGGAGGCAATAAGAACCTTGAGGCAGTAGAGTTTTTCAAGCATATCAACACACTCATACTCGGAAGAAATCACGGAACTGTAATGATAGCCGAAGAGTCTACCGCATGGCCAAAGGTAACAGGCAAGGTAGAGGAAGACGGACTGAACTTCAGTTACAAATGGAACATGGGATGGATGCATGACTTCCTTGATTATATGAAGCTGGATCCATATTTCCGTAAAAATAACCACAACAAGATGACATTTGCGATGAGCTATAATGAGAGTGAGAAATATATTCTGGTACTGTCACATGATGAGGTGGTACATCTGAAGTGTTCTATGCTCAACAAAATGCCGGGCTTAGAAGGGGATAAATTCAAGAACCTCATGGCAGGATATGCATTTATGATGGGACACTGTGGAAAGAAGCTTCTTTTCATGGGACAGGAGTTTGCACAGAAGCAGGAGTGGAGTGAGGAAAGAGAACTCGACTGGTATCTGCTTGAGAATCCGGAGCATAAAAAGATCCAGAACTGGGTAAAGGAGCTGCTTCACCTCTATAGGAGAAACCGCTGTCTGTATGAGCTGGATTCAAGCTGGGAAGGCTTTGAATGGATAAATGCAAACGATGCAGACAGAAGCATCTTCAGCTTTATCAGAAAGAGCAAGGATGGCAAGAATAATATGCTCTTTGTCATCAATTTCACACCGGTAGAGAGACCTGATTACAGAGTCGGAGTGCCAAAGCACAAGACATATCAGCTCGTTTTAGATAGTGAGGATCCTAAGTTTACCGGCAAAACGGTACAAGCGCCTGTAAAGAAGGCTGCAAAGGGCAGAGGCAAGGCAGCAAAACAGTCATATAAGAAGCTGGACTATAAGGCAGTCAAATCAGAGTGTGACGGCAGACCATTTTCATTTGCTTATCCACTTGCGCCTTACGGAGTTGCTGTATTTAAATACTAATATACCGGTAAACAGCAGGGTAAAGGACCGCGCCAATTTAAGGCGCGGTCTTTATTTTTGCGTATTATATGTCGATATATAATAAAAAGATAACTATTCAGAACCACAAAAGTACGAAGTAAGAATATCCATAAATAAAGGCTGCAGAGATGGTATATATGCAGGGCACGGAGCAGGAAATATGCAGATAGAGAATTTGATTAATAAAAGCACAGATACGAAAAATACGGACACAAAAACCATAAATGACATGACAGCGGGTATGCGTGTGTCAGACTACATAAAGACAGACAGCAGTGACAATATGTCAAAAAAGGCGGCTGTTGTCGGTTCGTCAAACTCTGTTGATATGTCGGATACGATATATGCAAGACCACAGGCTAAAAACGAAGCCGGGAACAACGATGGCACAGATATGGCAGAAAATCTGCTAAATGACATGAATCAGACCTCAGAAAACAGGCGAAATGATATGATTGTCACTGCAAGCACCACAACGAGTGATGATTACAAAGCTGCAAAGGATGACGGCTACGATGTCATTGTCACTGAGACCGATAAGATAAAAGCAGTGCTGGCAAAGGCAGGTGTAGATATATCCATATATGGAGATGATCTGAGCAAGGAGCAGCTCACAGACATCACGGGAAGCCAGACTGAAGCGGCCATGCTTGTCAATCAGATGAAAGCATATGATATTCCTGCTACAGATGACAATATAAAGGCAGGTACAGATGCCATAGACCGGGCAAAGAGCCTTACAAATATATCCAATGAGACAAAGGCATATCTGGTCAGAAATAACATGAATCCGACGGTTTCCAATGTATACAAGGCTACGTACAGCAGCAGTCAGGTACAAGATTACAGGCAGAAAACCAAAATGACGGAGATATCAGATGAGCTGTTTGAGGAGCTTAAGCCACAGCTTAAACAGATATTAGAGGAAGCTCATATAGACAGTAGTGATGAGAATATGAATCAGTGCAGATGGCTGATAGATGAAGATATAGCCGTTACACCTGACAATGTGCTGCTTGCGAATCAGGTAGACTGCATCAATGCAGCAGGAGAAAATGTGAGCAGTGATTTTTATGCAAGGGCAGTGACAGAAGCACTGGCAATGGGAAAAAAGGCTACAGATGCCACTATGTCACAAGATGGTCTGACATTTGACATGGCAAAGAAAGCCTGTGATGTATTAGGTGAGGCGACCGCAGATGACATTGTCACATTAGAGTCAGATAACATACCTGTCACGATAGAGAATCTGTCAAAGCTTATAGCTGCAAGGGGCAAGGATAGTGCAGCATCGCAAGCCTCAGCGAATAAAGCTGCGGATAATCAGATTACAGACAGCCGGGAGGCAAGGCTTGTGACAGCTCAAAGAAAGCTTGAGGAAGCGAGACTTTCCATGACAGCAGAAGCCAACCTTTCACTCATAAAAAAAGGAGTTTCAATAGACACAGAGCCTATTGAACGTGTAGTGGAGCTGCTTAAGCAGCAGGAAAATAAATACTACGGAGCGCTGTTTGGTGAGAGCAGTGTAGAGGCATCTGATGATAGGGTACGTATGTACAATAATGTCTGTGATATTTTCAATCAGATGAAGCAGCAGCCGGCGTATGTACTGACACTGGAATCCGCTGATGACACTGTGTATGAGCTGTATACAGCAGGCAAAGCAATGAAGCAGTCATTAGAAGCAGCAGCCTCAGGATATGAGACTCTTATGACATCACCGCGGGCAGATATGGGAGATAGTATGTCAAAAGCATTTCAGAATGTGGATGATATACTTAAAGAGCTTCAGATAGATACATCTGAAAGCAATCGCAGGGCTGTGCGGATACTTGCGTACAATAGTACCGACATCACAGAGGACAATATAAAGCAGATAAAGTCTGTAGATGAGCAGGTGCAGAGAGCATTCAGCGATATGACACCGGCGGTGACGATTGAGATGATAAAAAGAGGCATATCACCGCTTGATATGAGCATGAGTGACATAAGTGACACTGCCAGACGGATAAAATCAGAAAATCCTGACGAAAAGGATGAGAAATTCAGCGAGTTTCTCTGGAAGCTTGAAAAGAAAAATGAAATCTCAGAGGAGGAAAGAGACTCATATATAGGCATATACAGGCTTATTTCACAGGTGGAGCAGTCAGATGGTGCTGTGATAGGCTCACTTGTTAATCAGGGAGCAGATATTACAATGAAAAATCTGCTTACAGCGGTCCGGGTACGAGGAAAGAGTGCCATGGACTATAAGGTGGACGATACCTTTGCCGGAGTGGACAGTGTAAGCAGTGGCATTAAAATTGACTCACAGATAGAAAGCGCATATCATACAAACTGCCTAAGGGATGTGCTTGATACACTTTCACCTGAGAAAATGGAGTTTGTGCAGTATGACAGCTGGCTTGATATGACTCCGGAGCAGTTAAGGCAGGCTGTATATGAGGCAGACGAGGATAACGCACTGTCAGAGCAATATGCCACAGAACAGCTAAGACAGTTCAATCAGGCAGTTTCGGTGCCTGAGAACGTATATGCTTTTCTAGAGAAATATGATGTAAAAACAACCGCGGTAAACCTCATGGCTGCGTCACGGCTAATGAAAAATCCGTCAGAGGCAGTAAGAAATCTCTGGGAGCGTGGAGACAGTGCTACGGCAAGGGCTCTTTTGGATGAGACTCTCAGACGGTTTTCTGAGTCGGTCAAAAATCCAAAGGAGCTTGCGCAGGCGCAGGAAACGCTGGCTGATACAGCAGAGCATGTTATGGATTCGATGATTATAGAGGATAGGCACACCGGTTCAATAGACCTCAGACAGATGAAGCTATTATGCAGTCAGCTAAGGATAGCTTCAAATATGTCGAGACAGGAAAACTATATTGTACCAATAGAGACTGCAGACGGGGTCACAGGTATGAAGCTTAGTATAGTAAGAGGCGAGGATAAAAAGGGCATGGTTGACATATTCCTTGAGGATAAAAAATGCGGCAGAGTAGCTGCATATTTTGAGGCAAAGGAAAACTCAGTATCTGCTATGATAGTTACAGACGATGAGCAGACTAAAAAGCTGTTTGAAGACAATATCACTACGTTTGAGGCAGGAATAAGTGATGGTGAACAGCGTGTGCGCATAGATGTGGCACTGGAGCATGATATATCTGCAAAAGAGTCTAAGATGTCAGATATGAAATCGAATACTGAGTCAGATAATGAGACTAAAAAGCAGCTTGATGGCAGTGAAAGTGTCCAGACAACCAGACTATATCACATCGCAGAGCAGTTTATTGTAAATGTCCAGAGGGTGATTGCGCAAGATAGTCTGTAACACCGATATATATTGCATGTGCCAGGTCATCCTGATAGTTTTTGTCAGTAAGAAGAAGTGTCTCAGCAGGATTACTCAAGAATCCACATTCTACGATTACGGTCGGGGATGTGGATTTTTTAAGTATAAAGTATTCTTTATTGGGCTTAATGCTTCGTGGCTTTGCGACACAAAGAGAAGTGTTTAAAGCTCCAAGGACAGAGGATGCGAGCTCTTTTCCTGCATCAGAGGCTTCATAATAGAATACCTGTGGACCGCAGCTTGAACTGTCCTCAAAGCTGTTTTGATGGATACTGATGCTGACTGCCACATTGCTTTTAGACATCAGGGCAGTTCTCTTTGTCAGATCATCTGTCTTTGGATGCTTGGAATTATCCGGGGCGAGGTCGCAGTCGGTGGTTCTGGTCATGACAACAGTAAAGCCTCTGTTTTCAAACAGCTGTTTAAGAGCCATTGCAATACTGAGGTTGACATCCTTTTCCATGACGCCGGAGGTGGAAATCTTACCGGGATCACTTCCACCATGTGCTGGTTGTAGTTTACGCAAATTGTGATATGTATTCCCCAGTATATATGGGGAGTTAGAA
>ENA-ORUB01001754-ORUB01001754.1-human-gut-metagenome-genome-assembly--contig:-NODE-1754-length-22195-cov-6.193225_pt1 | contig 22195 bp, 18 predicted proteins | sample MGYA00241918_ERZ509200 | MGnify/ENA primary metagenome ERZ509200 (study PRJEB26280, sample SAMEA2338853) | human gut metagenome | biome: human gut; feature: human-associated habitat; material: faeces... | reverse complement strand
CTGGCCGGCACGCCGCTGCCGGGGCATGTGCTGTCCGTGGACGCTCCGGGCATCGCGCGGGTCGATCTGGTGGACGCCACGCCCATCGGCGTGAACGTACGCTCCACCGTGGGCACCTACTCCGGCGTGCTGGACGATTTGCGCCGCGCCTTCGCCGCCCTGCCGGACGCCAAGGAACAGGGACTGAAGGCGGGCGCGTTCTCCTACAACACCGGATCCTTGCGCTGCCCCACCTGCGACGGCACGGGACAAATTTCCCTGGACGTGCAGTTCCTCCCCGACGTGGACATCCCCTGCCCCGACTGCCGCGGCAGCCGCTACGGGCGGGAGGCCTACGCCATCCAAATGGCCATCGAAGGCGGCGTCGAACTGTCCGCCAACGCCGAAATGGAACGCAACGCGACCCATGAGCCCACCCCCTACGGAGGCTCAGCAGCGGAGCACAACCATGCCGACGATTTCGAAAGCGTGCACACGCTATCGCTGCCCGAGGTGCTCACGCTGACCGTTGACCAGGCGCTTTCCGCCCTCGCCCATCTGAAGAAGGTGCGCGACAAGCTGCAGATCCTCCACGATTTGGGCCTGGGCTACCTCACCTTAGGCGAGGCCACCCCGGCACTTTCCGGCGGCGAGGCCCAGCGGCTGAAGCTCGCCAGCGAGATGCGCCGCAACCAGGACGACACCCTCTTCATCTTCGACGAGCCCACCATCGGGCTGCACCCGCTGGATGTGGAAACCCTCGTCGGCGTGCTGCAGAACCTCATCGAGCACGGCGCCACCGTCGTGGTCATCGAGCACGACCTGGACATGATCGCCAACGCCGACTACGTCATCGACATGGGCCCCGGCGGCGGCGAGACCGGCGGCCGCATCGTGGCCGAGGGCACCCCCGCCCAAGTAGCCGCCAACCCGGAAAGCCTCACCGGCCGCTATCTAGCGAAAGAATTGGAGGAATGACGGCGAAACACCGACATAACCACCGGTATACGCAGAACAATATGAACGAGCAGGGCGGCTAGTAGTACTTTGGCGGAAAGGGCGTGCACGGGATCCCAAAAATAGTAGCCAGTCGCATAAAGGCCCAAGGAGGGAAGCAGCGCCCCCGACACCATGATCCCCGACACGACGCAGAAAGCGAGTGCAACCAGCAGCACGCCGTTGAGCACGCGCTGCGTCCAACGGCCACGACCGCCTAGACCCTCACCGCTCATCACAACATGAGCAACCATAAGCACAAAGACGCCCACGCCGAGATATTCGTGCAAGGGCATCCCCGTCGTCGCCGGATTTGCGGTCACCAGATAGAAGGCAAGCAACATGATATCGAAAGCGATTCTAGGCACTCGCATCGCGCTCTCCCTTCGACAAGCCGTGTACGGCCAACCAAAGGCCGAGCACCAGCGTCACGGGCATGAGAATCCACAGGTTCAAGGACATATCGGAGGCCTGGTGGTAACGGCCAGTGAGAGTATCCCAGCCGTGGCACTCGACCGACGCGCAACCAGCCTCGGGACAACGCATCTCGCTGTGACCATCGGGTTCGGGAACAGCGTCGTACCCGTGGCACATGACACTTGCGCATCCGGCTACCGGACAAACAGCCTCCGCCGTCAGAGGATGGACACCCGAATCCGGCGCAAGAGCAAACCCCACCCCTGCCACGCCGGCGAAAACGGCGCCAACGATGGCGACAGCCATAAGCCGCTTACGCCGTGTCTTTCTCCGCTTCAAACTGTTCACTTCGCTCGAATTCGCTTTCACCGCTCATCCTTTCCAAGGCGAAAAGAGCCGCAAGCGCGGGCCTGCGGCTCTTCGAAGGGAGGTCTCCACTCTCGGCGATAAAGCCGCTAAGCGGTCTTCTCCGTGAGATGGAGCGGGAGGTACTTCAGACCCAGTAGCAGCAGGAAGCCACCGAGAGCCACCACGCCCAGGGCTACGCCGAACTCCAAGGGGGTCGGCCAGTACACGAGGCCTTGGTAACCGAACAGCGACATGCCGGACTCCCAGTTCGTGATGGTCATCTGGTTGGCCACGTCGGCGAACTCGATATTGGGAATCTGGAAACCGCCCACCAAGATCTCGCAGCGCTTGCAGAACACACCGGCGATCACGAGCGCCGAGGCGAAAACCACGCCGCCCTTGGTGCGCAGGCGCGGCACGAACAGGATGACGCAAGCCAGCACCATGCAGGCGATCTGCGTCCAGAAGAACGGCGCCAAGGGGCCGGTGACCAGCATCGCCACCACATTGGCGCCCTCGCCGCCGGGGAAACCGCTCGTCAGCAGATCGCAGGCGAAGAAGTACAGATCGACGCAAGTGAACACCGCGAGCATCTTCGCCAGGTTCACCATGGAGGAGCGTTCGATGGTAAGACGCCCGGCCTTCTGCAGGGCGATGACCACGATGAGCACGAGCGCCGTGCCGCAATCCAGCGCCGAAGCCACAAACCACGGGCCCATCAGGGCGGTGTGCCAGAACTCGTGGGCCGCCGACAGCGAGAAAATCCAAGCCGTCACCGTGTGCACACCCACCGCCACCACCAGAGCAATGATGGAGATGACGCGGATGGCGGTGTGCGGCATCTTCCCCGCATCCTCGCGCCGGTAGGCCCACAGGTACACGATGGAGAGAATGAGGTAGGTGGAAAGCACGATGATGTCCCACATGAGCGGCGATGAGAGGTTGGAGTAGACGAACAGCTCCCACAGGCGCAAGGGACCGCCCAAGTCAACCACCACAAAGCCGATGGCCACGCAGGTACAGCAGATGCTCGTCCAAATGGCCACCCGCGAGATGTCCCCGAAGCCCTTCATACCGAAGGCGTTGGGGATGGAGCTGATGATGAGGCCGCCGGCGGACAGGCCCACGAAGAACATGAACAGGGTGATGTAGAAGCCCCAGGAATCGAGGTTGCGCATGCCGGTCTGAATCATGCCACCGGACAGCTGCACCATCCACAGGGCAACGCCGATGACAGCCACCACCGCGCAAGCGATGATCCCCACGGTCAGTCCGCGATGAGACGCGGCGCTTCCTTTCGCATCGTTCATAGCGTACTCCCTTCCTAGACGAGATAATAGACAGAGGGCTTGGTGCCGAATTCGGCGTGCAGCTGCGTGTACTCACGACTGGCCAAAAGCTTGGACACTTCGGAGTTCGGATCGTCCAGGTCGCCGAAGTGGCGGGCGCGACCGATGCAATCGGCCACGCAGGCCGGCTGCTCGCCGCGGGCCACGCGCTGGGTGCAGAAGATACACTTCTCCACCGTGTGCTTCTCGTGCTTGGCAGCATCGGCGTCGCCCAGGGCGAAGTCGGCGTAGTAGGCCGGCTCCTCCCAGTTGAACGAGCGGACGCCGGTGTAGGGGCAGGCGGCCAGGCACATGCGGCAGCCGATGCACTTGTCGTAGTCCTGGCGCACGATGCCCGTCTGCTCGTCCTTCCACGTGGCGCCCACCGGGCACACCTTGGTACAGGCAGGGTTCTCGCAGTGCTGGCAGGCCACGGGCCAGTGCTGCATCTCGGGATTGCCCCAGGTGCCACCAGCCGTGTCAGGCGCGTTGCCGCCCTCGGTGAGCACGCGGTTCCAGATAATGTCGTTGGGGATGTTGTTGGCCACTTTGCACACGACCGAGCAGGTCTTGCAGCCAGAGCAGCGCTTAAGGTCGATGACCATTCCGTATCTCATGGGTTCCTCCTCCTCTTATTCCTGAGACTCCGCCACCACGCCGTCCCACGGCTCAATTTCCACGAGGCAATCGTGGTAGGCGTAGGTGGGGCAGGTCCAGTCCACAATCTGCTTGCTCGTCAGGTCGTTATTGCAGCCGCTTAGGTACTGGGAGCGCTGCCAGCCGCGGTCGATATCTAGACAGCCCGGGCGAATACCGGCGCTGAAGGTGGCCTTGGCCACCGCATGGCCGCGATCGTTGAACAGGCGCACGTAGCTGCCGTCCTCGATGCCGCGAGCCTCGGCATCCACAGGGTTGATGCGCACGCAGGGCTCGTTGATCTCCATCTCGCGCAGCAGCGGGTTCTGGCCGTAGTAGGAGTGCACGCGGAAGCGACGGGTGCCGGCGGTCACGATGAGCGGGTACTTCTCGGCCAGGGGGTTGGCATCGAAGCCACCGGCTGTGACGGGCCACGCCTCCATGGGCGGCTCCCAATGGGGCAGCGCGATGCTCGCGGGATCCATGGGCTGGCCGTAGTTCTCGATGGGGCCAGGGTTCTCCTGATAGAACTGCAGCTTGCCCGTCATGGTCATGTAGGCCGGCATGGGAACGGCGCCCACGTACATCACGCCGGCTTCCTTCAACTTGTCGGCATCGATGCCCATGGCGGCGCTCATGGCCGTGTTCACCACGTGCTTCATGCCCTCGTCGAACTCCTCTTGGAACCACTCGTCCAAGCCGAGCCCACGGCCGATGAGGTTCGCCATGTCGTAGTCGGACTTGGCCTCGAACTTCGGCTCGACGGCCTTATCGGCCCAAACCAGACAGCCGTTCATGCCTATGGGGCCGCCCACTTCCTGAATGGTGGCCGCCGGCAGCACGATATCGGAAATGTCGGCCGTATCACACCACTCGATGTTGGCAGTCACAAGGAAATCGAACTTCTTGTACGCCTCGATGGTCTTGTTACGGTCGGGAGCTGAGTTCACGATGTTCGCACCGAAAGAGATGAGCATCTTGAGCGGTTGCTCTACCGTGACATCGGGAAGCTCCATCACCTGCTCGCCCATGTGCGCGGTCACGCCCGGGAATGTGTATTTTCCCGTGTCGAGCAGGTCGTTGAACATAAAGGTACCCAGCGACTGGACGATAGCGGGATGCTCGGTTTCCGTCTCATCGAAGCCGCTGGAATTAAGCGGGTAACTCATACGGGGCTCAGGCACCATACCGCGCATAATACGCAAAACACTCACTGCCGCAATGGTATTGAAACCGTGCCCGTAATGGTCGATGCCATAGCCTTGGAAGATGTCGGCCATGCCAGGGCGGCAAAGCAGGTCGGCGAAGGTGCGAATGGTTTCCTCGGGAACGGTGGTCACCTCGGATACCATCTCGATGGGATACTCGCTGATGCGGTCGATGAGCAGACTGTAGGCCGTATTGCAGCGCTGGCCGGCGACCTCGATGCCCTTCTTGCGCAGCACGGGGTTCTGCGCCGTGGAGGCGTAGCCCAGGGCATTCGTGGCCTCGTCCCATACGGCGAAGTCGTCGGCGTCGGCCGCAACGCCCTCTTCCAAGTCGCTCTTGCGCAGGAAGCGGCCGTCGGACTCCTTCACGAGGAACGGGGCGCAGGACTTCTGCTGCATGAAGGCATCATCCGTCTTGCCCTCTTCCTCGATGATCTTCGCCAAACCGAGAGCGAGCGCGGCGTCGGTGCCGGGCTGCAGCGACACGAACAAGTCGGCCTTCTGTCCGATGGTGTTCTTGTTGGGGTCGACGACGATGAGCTTGCAATCGTTGTTCTCAATCGCGTCGGCGATGTAGTGCCAGGCGTTAGGCCAGGACACGATGGGGTTATGGCCCCACACGACAAAGGTGCTCATTTGGGAGACGAGATCCATGTCGGCGCCGCCCTGATAGTAGAAGCCGCCCGCCGTGTACATGGTACCCTGCGTGAGCGCGAAGTCGGTGGTTCGGTTCTGGTGCGAGAACTGGGCCACGTTCTCCAAACGGTTGAGATTGTACATGTTGCGAGGCTCGGTGGTGCCGTAGGTGAAGGAGCACACACTGCCCGAGCCGAATTCCGCCTGGTACTCCTTGATCTTCGCGCAGATGGTGTCGATGGCCTCATCCCAGCTGATACGCTCCCACTGACCGGCGCCACGCTCGGTGCCCTCGGCGCGCTTCATGGGGTACTGGATGCGCTTCTCCTGCACGATGAGCGTGGGGATGGAGGCGCCGCGAGCGCACATGCGCTTCTGGTCGATAGGCGCGCCCTCGATCTCCTTGGCGCGCGTCAGCACCACGTTGCCGTCGCGCACTACTGCCTCCAACGGGCACCCCATGCAGGCGTTGCAGTAGGTCGTGCAGATCTTCTCGTCGCTTTGGGCCGATGCCGTCTTGGGCGTCAGCGCCGCGAATCCCGCAGCCGAGGCGCTGCCCGCAACGAGCGCGGCCGCGGCCGTGGTCTTGAGGAACCCTCTTCGCGTCAGAGTTCCCGTCGTGTTCTGAACAGGCTCCAAGATGTCCCCTTTCCTCGTCTCGTGTGCCCGCCGACGTTATTGACGGGCATCTTATGGCCTCATTCTGAAATCGCGCGAGGCTTGAGGGGAGAATCTTTGAGTTGTTCGCCGGGAGCTTTTGGTTTACGAAGAAGTTCGCTTAGATATGGAGACGAACCGCTGTCAGTCCTTCCAGAGGACGAAATCTTCTTTGCCGCTGAAAAACCGCAGCAGATAGGGATCGCCGAGCCCCTTCTTCGCAATGGTGCAGTAGAACCATTTCATGGGAGACTCTTCAAGGGGAATGCACACCACGTCTGGTGCAACGCGGGGAAACCTCAGATCGCGGTAGGCATAGGTGAGCGTCACCCCGGTTTGCACCATTTCGAGCCGATTGTGCAAACCCGAACGCGTGCACACAATGTTAAGCTTGACACCACGCTCTTCGGTCGCCTCCACCAGGCGATCGTGCACATCGAACCCAGCTCCTTGAGAGGTGAAGGGACGTCCTTCCAAATCCTCGATGCGTATGAAGCTTTTCTCAGCAAGGGGATCATCAGTACGGACGGCGATGTGGATGCGTCCCCCAATGGCCGTGTCGTAATCAAAGAGGGACTCGTTCACCACGGTGGCGATAAGACTCGCATAATCAAGATCGCCCTCAAGGATTTGTTGGCGCAGCTCCACGCAGTTTGCTTCGGTGAAGCGCATTCCCTTGGTCACGAGCTCGCTTGTCGAGGAAAAGTCGATGACCTGTCTCATCTCGCCTGAGGTCATAACGTCGCTTGCCTCCACCGATTGCCCAAAACGCACGATCCCTTGGCTCTTTAGCTTGCCGAGGTTCAACTCGGCCTCCATTTGCGCGAACGCACTCAACACCGGACGCGAGGCGCTGAACAGCAGATCGGCCGCCGACGTGGGGAAGAGCACGTTACCCCGGTTCTCGAACAGCGGCTCCCCCATCTCCTGTGCCAACCGCGCCACCGACTTGCGCAATGCCTGCCGCGAAATGAACAGTGAATCAGCCGCCTGTGTGAAGCTGCGCATCTCATAGACCCGGGAAAAGTACTTGATCTGCTGAATGTCCATAGCCCCTCCTCATGGCATGAAATCTCAAGATGAGACCATCAATGCTCGCAAGCATCTCGCACATCCTTATTATATCGGTCCAAAAGGCACAGCAGAGCAAGACAGAAAGCATATGCGTCAAGCGCAGCTACGAGGGAGGGGTCTCGCTCTGCGGCCCTCAACGTAGTGTATCTCGCCTTAATCCGCACTGCCTCAGCAACAGCGGCACCATTTTTCTACACCTGTCGGATTCCTCAGCCAGCCTCGGAAAATCCTTCGTTTTAACCCGACTAGACCGCAACATACTTGTTGCTGTCGTCCCGCAAGGACAACAAGGCGTGAACCCGTTTCAAAGGAGGAAGCTATGAAACAGCCACTGGAGAGCGAAAGGCACCAAGGGGAAGCAACTCGTCGTGATTTCTTGAAAGGTATTGCTGCGTTAGGCGCTGGCATCGTGGGATCGGCGTCTCTAGCAGCATGCTCCCCCTCGGGCAACGATGCCTCGAAAATTCCCACAACAGGTGCGGATGGAGCTTGGGATGAAGAGACTGATGTCGTGATAGTCGGCGGAGGCGGCACGGGCTGGGCCGCCGCATGGGCCGCCGCAGATGCAGGCTCCTCAGTTATCGTGTTCGAGAAGAGTGAAATGGGCGGAGGAAACACGGGGCTTTCCGGAGGCATGATGCTTGCCGCCGGCACCGAAACACAGAAAGAGAAAGGCATCGAAGACGACGCGGAGAAATTCGCAGAGGAGCAACTTGCTTACGGAATGGGCTGGGTTGATGAGGACCTTGTCCGCAAAATATGCTCTCGCTCGGCAGAGATGATCTCCTGGATGGAAGGCTTCGGTCAGATCTATGACGTGCTCGATCCCATCCCAAGCCTCAAGCCTTATTCCAACGAGTCAAACTGGGCCAAACGCTGCCACTGGCACTATGATGCGTTGAACCCTGAAAGCTACCAGGAATCATACGGAGGCACTCACGTAGCACGCATTCGCGAAGCTGCTGAGAAGATGGGTGTCCGGTGCGAGATGAAAGCAGAAGTGACACATCTTGTCACTGACGACGAACTAGGCGTCATCGGCGTCACCGTCGAAATGAAAAACGACGAGATTCGCGTTAAAGCAAAGAAGGGGGTTGTGCTTGCGGCGGCAGGCATCGATAACGACCCCGAACTAGCGCGCAGCCTCAACAAACAGCAGTTATGGGGCCTCCAGTGCGTCGATCTGGGTCAGGGCTCCAACAATTCCATGCCTTCCAACACCGGCGACGGCATTCGCATGGGCATGGAGATAGGGGCTGCACTCAACCTCAGTCCCGCCTGCGTTATGCAGCCGCCTGTTGGGCTTGGCGGCGTTCACGATTACCCCGCGCTGTATTATGGCAAGGAAAATCCCCAGCTCTACGGGGGAACCGCCAATGCAGGCATCATTGCAGTGAACAGGTATGGCCGTCGTTTTATGCAAGAAGATGCCATGTGGACTTACATCTGCGGAATGGTCTTTGAAGAAGCTGTCAACACTGGTTGCGTACCTCCTAAGGAGGGAGAGCATTGCGCTTGGCAGATCTGCGACGCAGACCACGTATTCCAAACACTTTACTCCTTCGGCGGCGACGAAGAAGAGGCCGTCAGCTCCGACCTGCTTGTACGAGCCGACTCGATCGAAGGCCTTGCAGAGGCCATCGGCATAGACCCTGAGCCGTTGAAGGACACCGTGGATCGCTGGAACGACTTATCTGCGCGAGGGGAGGATCCTGATTTCGGACGCAAAGCTGATTTCGGAGCCATCGCTAAGGCACCCTTCTACGCCGCTTCTCTCGATCGCCCCATCGTTATGGGAACGGCAGGTGGTTTGAAAGTGAACGCAGACTGCGAGGTGGTCGATATCCACGGTGAGGTTATCCCACATCTGTTTGCCGGCGGCATGAACGCCGGCGGATGGATTGGCAAGTTCTACCATGCATGCGGCTGGGCCGTTACTGGCACAGCGGTCACAGGTAGAACATGCGGAGAGAACGCCGCAAAGCAGGAAGCTTGGAGCTAGGCATCATCTGATATACTCTCGATCTGAACCATACGGATCGACGGGAGAACGCAGCGATGAGAATCGAGAGCTTAAGGGAGTTCGTTGAGCTGGGTCATTCGCTATCATACAGCAAAACCGCCCAACGACTTTTTCTCTCGAGAGCCACTCTCGCTGGCCATATCTCCGAGCTTGAGAAAGAGCTGGGCTGTCGCTTGGTAAAGGGCGGCAGCCCAGTCGAACTGACCGAAGCTGGCGCCGTATTCCTCAGCGACGTCAAAGATATCCTCTCCCGGTTCGACGATGCCTGCGAGGTAACACGCGTTGTGGCACGCAGCAAAGAGCCGTCTTCAGTTCGCATCGCCTACAATTACGCACATCCAAACATCTTCGCCGCTTTCTTGGCACACACTTCGGTTCCCCTTACGTTTGCGAGCAACGATATCAGCAGCTCTTTTTTCGGTTCACTCGTGGATGGCGACGTAGACATTGTCATTAATTTTGATTATTCAGGCAACGAGGCCCTCATGCAAGAAGCCAAAAGGGTTGGCATCGAGTGCTTCTCAACAGGCACCCATCCTTTGGCCTTCTACACGTCCAAGGAGTCAAGTCTAGCGGCAAGGGTCGATTCCCTTTGCACTGAAGATTTCGCTAACCAGGTGATGATTGTTCCGGCTGGAATTTACCATGCGCTCATGAAGGACATTATCCTCGAAGTCTTAGGGCATCCGGCTGATCTCAGATTCAAACCTGAGATCATTCGCAATGCGGAAGATTCCCTCGTACTTGACCTGAAAAATCGTTGGTGCCCCAGCCTCATCGAAGCATCAGTTGCAGATAATTACCTGAAAAGCCGTTCGGATCTCGTGCGAACCGATCGTCTTAACGGAGCCAAAATAGCGTCTCCTCAGGTGGCTATACACCGGAAAGACGAATCTCGCCCCGAAGTTCTTCGCTTTCTAGAGGACCTGAGAGATTTGGTTGCTCAGTACGGCAGTTTAACCGCCCTAGCCACAACGTCATAGTTCTCTGAATGCGCCAAAGCTCCGACTTTCCCGAAACTCACCACCAGCGCACGGACGGGGCCGCCCGAAGGCGGCTCCCGGGTCATTCACTCACTATGACAGTTAATATGTTTCGTTATCAAAGTCTGTCCTAGGCACCGTAGGCGAGGGCGCCGTAGGACGGATCGGTCTCGTCGAAGGCGCAGCCGTAGGGAATTTGCAGCTTCTCCGACGTCAGGTGCCAACCGAAATCGTTAGTGACGATACGCTCGACGATGACCCATTCCCCACCGCGATACTCCCATTTGTCGCAGTAGCGGGCCACCGTCTGGAGCACGTGCCAAGTGCCGTCCTCGTTGGGACTCATCACCGGTGCGTTCGCGTAGGTCTCGGAACCGGCTTTCGTGCCATTCACGGTAATAGCGATGTTGTACATCTGGTGCGCGTAGTAACCGCCATTAGCCGTAATACTCTTATCGATCGTGTTCGCGCAATATTCGGCCCACTCCTGGCCCGAGCCCTTGAACACTTCGCCGAATTCCGGGCTCGTACCGAAATCAACGTAGCTGTCCTCGGCATAGACAGGCTTGCCAATGGCGGCATCCTGCCGATCGTCGCCACGAGCGTACATGCACAACTTGTAGCGAATCTCTTCCTTGGCCTCGGCAACCCAAAGCCGATCCTCGAGCTCCTGCATCTTTTTCATCAGTTCATCCATGGAAGTTTGCTCCCCCGTATCGGCCATTGACATCGAGCAGCCAGCGAGACTCATAGCACCGGCGCCGCACAGAGCGCCAGCAGCAACGGCAGCGCCCTTCAGCACGGTGCGCCGATCCATGTCGCGACCGTCTTGCAGTCCGTTCGTTGAGTTTTCCATTGCGACACTCCCCTGTCTTTCGTTTCTTTCCCGGTTACTTATCCACTCCCAAAGCAATTGCGAAGGCGAGGACGGCCGCCAGCCGGGGCCGCCCTCGCCTTAGTTGGGCGCGCTGTCGAACGGGAGGGGGAGATTCGACAGGCGGCAGACGAATTGGTTATGCAAGTGGCTCCAGCGTCACCACGTGCTGACCGGCGATGCGTCCCGAGGTGTAGGTCCAGCCGAGCGCCTGGCCGCAGCCAGCGTTCACCTTGCCCTTAAAGCCGCCGACCATGTTGCCCACGGCATACAGGCGTGGGATGACCTCGCCGAACACGTTGAGCACCTGGGTGTTGGTGTTCACATCCACGCCGCCAGCCGTATCGGGCGAGACGGCGATAACGCGACCGGCGAAGAACGGGGGCTGCATCAGGGGCATTGCGTTCTGACGACCCAGGGCATCGACACCGGAGGCCGCGCCTTCGTTGAAGCCATCAATAGTCTTCTTAAGGGTATCCGCATCCAAATCAAGGGCCGCCGCCAACTCTTCCACGGTGTCGGCCTTGACGACATAGCCACCGGAAAGCTCTTCTTCGAACCCGTCGCTGCAGTACATAATCGGTCCACCGAAATCAGCCGTCGCATCCGCGAGACCCTGATCCCAGATGTTCCACACATAACCGTTCGGCTGCTTCCAGACATCACCCACTACGTTCTCAGTTGGACGGCCGTTCTCCAGCACGTGGCGCTGGCCATCGGTGGAAACGAAAATGCCCGGCATGGAGATATAGCCGGCAGAATTATCCTCGACCTTGCGCTCCAGGCCAGGGGCCACATTGTAAGCGCACCAAGGGTTCACCAGCTTGGCACCGAGCGCACACGCCATCATGATACCGTCGCCCTGCTGCCACGGCGAACCGTAGGATCCCATGATAGGACGATCGCTAAACATGCCGGGCATCGCGGGCGACATGAAGCTGCGCACCATATCGGCATTGCGGGAGAAACCGCCCGTGTTCAAGATGACGCCCAGGCGCGCCTTGATGCGCTGCTCCTTGCCGCCATCTGCCACAATAACACCTTCCACCTCGCCATCGGCATTGGTGAGCAGACGCGTGACCTGGGTGTCGAACATGAACTCCGCACCTTGCTCCTCAGCCTTCTTGCGCAGCGGCTCGGTGAAACCAGCGCCGATGCCATCGGCGTTCTGGTGCATGCGGGCCACGGCGGGCGTCACATCGGTGTAGTAGTCCACCATGGTGCCCTGGGTCGACAGGCGCTCAGTGGAAAGAGCCGCGCCCTGCTCGGCTAGCCAATCGATGGTCTCGCCGGACTTCTCGGCGTACAGACGGCGCAGCTCGGGATTCTCGAAGCCCTCGGCCACAGCCGTCAGGTACTTGTCGAACTCCTCGACCGAATCATCGATGCCGGCCTCTTTCTGCAGCTTCGTGCAAGCACCCTGAATCATTCCGGCACACAGGGCTGAATTGGACATGGTGGCGCTGCTCATCACTTCGCACACGACAACTTCCTTGCCCGCCGCAGAGGCCTCAACGGCCGCAGCCAGGCCACCGCCGCCGGCGCCGGCGATCACAACGTCCACTTCTTTGTCCCACGCCGAATCGCTCGTGGAGCTCAGTTCCTGAGAGGCGGACGTTTGGGGCGCGCAGCCAGCCATGCCGGCAAAAGCGGCGGCTCCACCCATGAGAGCCGCGCCCTTCAAAAAGCTGCGACGATTGAGTCCTTCGTTCAAATTCATGATTGTCCCCTTTCCTTACATTAGTTGCCCTTCGGCACGACCCCATAGTGCGCTGGTGCCAGGCCGATAGCTAAATGCAAATGCGCGATCCGCTATCACGTTTCATGATGGCTGTTCGTGAAATCCGATATCGCCGTCTCGGACGTCGTGCTCTTGTTTTGCGCAACATGCGATAATGCAAAAAAGCAAGGGAGGAGATCCGCTATGAAAACCGAGTACTTGCGGGAGTTCGCCGTTTTCTCTCGCTACTTAAGCTTCACCGACGCCGCCAAAGAGCTGTTCATCGCCCAATCAACGCTAAGCACCCATATTGCTGCGCTCGAGAGCGACGTGGGCTTTTCGCTCATCGACCGGAAAGCTGGCAACCGACTCACCGACAAAGGAGCCGTTTTTCTCGACGGAGCCCGAACACTGCTGGATGGACTCGACGAGACGCTGGCACGGTGCCGAGAGATGGGCGATCCTGATGCCACTCTTCGCATCGCTGTTCAATATCCAACTCCGCTTTTTGCGACCCAACTTAAAGAGTGGCTGCCCATGCCCTTTGCTTTCGTCGAGCACGATTACCGAGATCCCATCTTCCAGCCCATCGTCAATGGCACGGCCGACATCGTGCTCGATTACGACTACACGCCTTTCGCCTCACTCGTAAAGGAGGCGAGCGCTCTCAATCTGGTAACAAAAACGTGTTTGGCCTTCCGCATGAGTATCAGCATGATGGCGTCGAATCCCCTGGCAAACAAGTCCGCGCTTTCGCGCAATGACCTTCGCGGCGCATCCATCATCATCAACGATGCCCACAATTACGACCGCATCCGCTATCTTTACGAGCGCATGTTGGGCGACAATCTGAATCTGCGCTTCAGCCTTCAGCCCATCAACGGCATGAGCGGCCTGGCCTTCGCCACCTACGGCGATGGGCTGCATATTTGCGGGCTGTCCGAAAACCGCCACTGGTTCGCCGACCGCGCCGACGTGGTGCTCTTCGAAGAGCTCGACGGAAAGCCCTTCGGCATGCCCACCTCTCTCACGTATTCAGCTGACGCCAGCGATTGGGTTCGTGAAGGTGCAGCCATCGTTCTCGAGTGCATGGAGGCTTGCAGAAAGGAAAACGGACTTGCGAGCTAAGCGCTAACTGAATGCGCTAGACATAAAACTGATAAGTTACTCAGGCAGGTGGCGCGTAACTCTTTTGAAAATGTCGCAATAAACTCCCAGTTTCTTACGACATTTCGGATTATAGGAGGAAGACTGGCGCCTTTTATCACGACATCGAAACGCCCCGCGCCCTGCGACGATAGGCACAAATTGCCTGTTTTCGTTGCAATCACTTGAAACGAAAACTGTTTTCGTTGCATAATGTTTGCAACGATGAGACGTAAAGGCGGCCACTATGCGCGAAACAGCCACTCTTGAGTTTAAACAACAGCTGTCGAAAAGTTACCTGAAGACCGTCAGCGCCTATGCCAACTACGGCACGGGGAAGATCATTTTCGGCATCGCAGACGACGGCACGCCCGTCGGACTGGCCGATCCGCAAGACACCTGCCTTCGCATCGAACACGCGATTAACGACTCAATCGATCCAGTGCCTCGTTTCGAGTTGGCCATCGAAGGGGACACAAGAACAGTCACGCTAACGGTGCATGAAGGTCCCGATAAACCCTATCTTTCCTCTGGACGCGCCTATCGTAGAACCGACACTTCAACCGTCGAAGTGAGCCGCCTTGAGTACGGCAGGCTCGTCTTGACGGGTGAGCATGTCAGCTTCGACGCCCTCGTCGCAAAAGAGCAGGACCTCGCATTTGGCCATCTCGAGAAGGAGCTCGCCTCCAAACTGGGGCTCAAACCCCTCGATCAAAATTCCCTTATTTCGCTTGAGCTTATGACACCTTCCGGCGAATACTGCAACGCGGCCGCCCTTCTCGCCGATAGCAATCATTTCCCTGGCATTGATATTGCGCGCTTCGGCGAGAGCATCAACATCATCAACGCCCGGCACACGTTCGAGCACATGTCGGTTCTTGAGCAGATGCAACGCACGCTAGAAGTGTTCGACACCTACTACGCCTACGAAGAAATCGTCGGATTCGAGCGCATAGCGAAGACGCTCGTACCGCGGGAGGCTTTCCGGGAGGCTATCGCCAATGCGCTTGTCCACCGTTGCTGGGACGTTCGCGCCAACATAAAAGTGGGCATGTTTGCCGATCGCATTGAAATAACCTCGCCAGGAGGACTGCCTGCCGGAATCACAGAGGAGCTCTACCTCGCAGGAGGCCCTTCAGTGGCTCGCAACCCAATCCTTGCGAACGTTTTCTTTCGACTGGGACATATAGAACGGTTCGGTACGGGCATCCCGCGCATCCTGGACGAATACGCCCATGAAACAGTATCGCCCTCTTTCGCTCTGCGCGATAGCTCGATTACGGTGATGCTTCCCGTGACAGTGCTTGAGAACGTAACACTCGACGAGGAAGCCATACTTGCCGTGCTCGCCAAGGGCTCTGCTCTCACACGATCCCAGATAAGCGAAAAGACGCAGCTATCGAAAAGCAAGGCTATCAGAACTCTGAATGCATTGGTTGAGAAAGGACTCGTAACTAAGGTCGGCGAAGGCCGCTCCGTCCGCTACGAGAGAAACTAGCGGGAGAAAGCCCTTCGATATTTCTCTGTAACACCAAACCGCATCCTCCTCGCAACGAGCAGCTCAACGGTCACAATCCCATTGCAGCCGTCTCGCACGCCGATGGCATAATCGTGGGGCGCGGCCGTGGCGGCCGCGTTATGATTCGCTCGTTATGGAATCTTTGCAGCGAGACATATCGGATGAGAGGGACGCGCGTCGGCCCGATGGGCGCGACGAGCTCGACAAGTCAAACAGCCCGGCCACCCGCCCTAAGCGAAATCGACGCGATAAGCGCGACAACGGCATCGATATGCTCAACGGCCCCTTGCCGGGCAAGATTCTGCGGTTCGCCATTCCCCTGGCGCTGAGCAGCATCCTCCAGCAGTTGCTGAACTCGGCGGATGCCTCCATTGCCGGACAGTTCGTCAGCAGCTTCTCGCTCGCGGGCATCGGCGGCGTGAACCCGGTGACGGCTATGTTCGTGAACCTGTTCGTGGGGCTCTCCATCGGCGCCAACGTGGTGGTGGCCATGCATGTGGGTGCCGGCGAGTTCCACAGCATCAAGAAGAGCGTCCACACGGCCATGGCGCTCTCACTCATCGCCGGGGTGGTCCTGGGCGGGGCGGGGCTCGCCCTGGCCCCCTGGGTGCTAGATGCCATCGGCATGCCCGAAGACTCCCTCGCCGACGCGCTCACCTATGTGCGGCTTTACTTCTGCGCCATCCCGTTTCTCACCATCTACAACTTCGGGTCGGCGCTACTGCGGGCCCACGGCGATGCGAAACGGCCGCTGTACGCCCTCGCTGCCGCCGTCGTGGTGAACTTCGTCCTCGACCTCGCCTTCGTGCGCCTGTTCGGCTGGGGCACCGCCGGCATCGGCATCGCCACCGTCATCGCCGCTGCCCTGAGCGCCGTCATCGTGGTGGCGTTCCTTATGCGCGAGGAAGGCCCCTTCCGCCTGCACCTGCGCGAGCTGCGCATCTGCGGCCCCGAGCTGGCCGGCATCCTGCGCATCGGCATTCCCGCCGGCATTCAGGGCGCCGTGTTCTCGCTTTCCAACACCGTCGTTCAGGCGACCATTAACGGCTTCGGCTCGGCGGCCACGTTGAACTTCGAGTACTACACCTACTTCTTTGTGAACGCCTTCGGTCAGACCGCCGTCACCTTTACCGGCCAGAACTTCGCCGCGAAGAACGCCGACCGCTGCCGGGCCATCTTCCGCTGGTGCGTACTGTTCGGGTTCACCTCGTCGCTTATTTTGGGCGTGACGTTCACGGCGTTGGGCACCCGGGCGCTAGGGCTGTTCACCACAGACGCGGCCGCCCTCAGCTTCGGTCTCGTGCGACTGTGGTTCGTGGAGCTGCCTGACTGCCTGACCACCTTCTACGAAGTGCCCGCCGGCGCCATGCGGGGCATGGGCTGGTCCACCCTGCCGGCGGTCATCACCATCCTCGGTTCCTGCGTGTTGCGCGTGGCGCTGGTGACCTGGGTGTTCCCGCTTTCGGGCACCTGGGACACCCTTATGGTGATTTATCCGGTCACCTGGTCGTTCATGATCGTGGCCATGCTCGTCTCCTATTTCATCGTGCGCCGCCGCTGCTACCGGTCTATTGAGCCTGCGGCTGCGTAGGACGGCGTGCCCCATTGGATCCGTAGCGGCGTGGGACGGTCGCGCCCCATCGAACCCGCAGCGGCGTAGGTCGGCATAGGTCGACGGTTTCCCGTATAATGGGCTCAACGCCGAACCCTCAGCCCCAACGTCCCGCGTCCCAAGTCGCGGCGCCCCATGCTCCGAAAGGCGGTGAACCTCGTGACCCTTGCCCATTACGTGCTCATGAACAAAAACACGCCCGTGTTGTCGTTCGACTACGACCTGGGTGACCACAAGGCCGTGCGCATCCGCGAGGTGTTCGCCCCCGAGGCGGCGCCGTTCGGGTTCGTCGATCGCCGGGGCGACATTTCCAAGGCCGAGTTGAACTACTGGTGGCGCCACCGCGCCATCCCTGCTTCCCGTGCGCATGTCAAACGTCTTCTGGAGAACCTGCAGCTGGAAAGCACGCTGGTGCTCGCCGAGAAGAGCTTCGGGCTGTCGCTTTCCGACCGCTACTGGCTGAACGACGAGGACGATCCCGCCTCGTGGGACGCCGTCAACTTCTTCGACAACGACTTCTCTGATGACCTGGGATTTCTCACCTTGGGCCAGGACTTAGCGGGGTCTTCCCCCGATGCGCCGGACTACCGCACGGTAAGCCTGTCCTCCCCCAACAGCACCTTGGGAGGCGACCTTCTGAAGAAGTGGAAGATCGTAAACGGCGAGCGCGTGCTGCTGAAGTCAGGAGTGGGCTTCGTGAATCAGGAGCCCTACAACGAGGTGGCCGCTACGGCGTTGCACCGTCGGTTGATGGAACCCGGCGAGTTCACTCCCTATACGCTGTTCGAGGACGGACGCCGGGTGTACTCTGCCTGCCCGAACCTGCTGGGGCCCGACGAGGAACTGGTGGCCGCCTGGGACGTCATCCGCAACGTGAAACAGCCGAACAACTTGTCCGATCTGCGCTTCTACGTGAAGCACCTGGAGGATCTGGGGCTTGACGCCGACGCCACCATGACCTCGCTGGCCAAGATGTTCGCCGGCGACTTCGTGCTGGCCAACCGCGACCGTCACTACCGCAACTTCGGCATCATCCGCAACGTGGAGACGCTTGAGGTGACGGGCATCGCGCCGGTGTTCGACTCCGGATCGTGCTTGTGGTCCGACGCGGAGTTCCTGGAAGTGCCCGGCGATTTCCTGTATATGGCCAAGCCCTTCAAAATGAACGGCATGAAGCCGGTCGACCAGCTGCGCCTGTTCGACGGCTATTTCGACTGGTTCGACCCGGTCATGCTGGACGGCTACCCCGAGGAAGTGGGCGCGATCCTCTCCCAGAATCCCAATATTCCCGAGCGACGCGTGGCCACTATCGTCGACGCTGTCCGCAGCAAGGTGGATCTGCTCACTCGCATCGCGCGATAGCGTCTCTTCCCTACCGCGTCGCCTTCAGACGGCTGAGCACCTTGCGAGCCTCATTCAGGTTCGCCTCGATATCGGCGCCCACCACGTCCAAGTTTTCGGCGGCGGCGAAGCGCGTCTCGGGAATGCCGAACATGCTGGCGATGCCGCAGAGGTACTCGTAGCCGTAGTTCATGGCGCTCACCTGACCGCCGCCCGTGGTGATGTAGGTGAGGTGCTTGGCGCGGCACAACCCCTCGCAGCGTCCCTCCTCCGTGTAGTGGAAGGTCACGCCCATAACGGCCGCGTGCTCGATGTAGATTTTCAGCGCCGCCGGGAACGACAGATCCCAGTAGGGCGCGCCGATGACGATCTCGTCCGCCTCGGCGAAGTCTTTACCGATATCAAACATGGGGTCGTCGAATAGCCCCTTGGCCTCTAGCTGGGCGCGATAGGCCGCCGAGTCGCCGTAGTAGGGCTCAAGATGCAGCTCGGACAAGTTCACTTCCTTCACGCCCTCGACCCCTTCCAAATATTCGCGGCATAGCTTGAGCGTGCGCGACTCATCCCCACGCAAGCAGGCGTTCACAAACAACACGGTCATGACGTTCCTCCTTTTCCATTGAACGACGCCATTGTACCGCGAGTGGCCACTCACCTCGCGCCACCTTCAGCCACGAATCGACATCCGCAGCGTCAGACACCCTCATTCGGATGCCTCAGGAGACGTTCGCAGGGCATCCGCGCAAAAACAATCGGCAAATCTGGCAAGTTTTCGGCGGTTTTCGACATCAGGGGACGCAGCAAGGAATACGCATTATGGCCTGCACTACGTTTTCCCAGGTCGGAAACATACCTGGAGGAAGACCTCGCAGCTACTTGAACCTCCGGGGTGCGAAATACGTCGAACAACGCCGAAAACTTGCCAGATTGGCACCCTGCGACTCGCGCGCACTACAGGCAAAGTCGAATCAACCCTCGGGAAGCGCCCCTGCTTCGTAACGAGGCAGGGGCGCTTTGCTTACAGGAGACGCGCCAGGTGCCGACGATGGGCATGGCGCACGATAATCGCAGGTGAGCTTACTGTGTCCTGCTCATTATCTACCATGCCCCAAGGAGGCGTTCTCATGAAGATAGCCATCAAGCGCGTGTACGAACCTTACGAAGAAAGCGACGGGTACCGGGTGCTCGTCGATCGGCTGTGGCCCCGCGGCCTCACCAAGGCCCGGGTGCATTACGACGAATGGGCGAAGTTCCTTGCGCCCTCGACGGAATTGCGGAAGGCTTTCGGGCACGACCCGGCCCATTGGGCCACCTTCCAAGAAAAGTACGTGGCGGAGCTGAACGCGAACCCCGAGGCGCTAAAGTTCGCGAAGAAGCTGGCCAGCCCCGAAATGGCCAAATACCCGCGTGTCACCCTGATATACGCCGCCCGCGACGAAAAAGAGAACGAGGCCGTCGTCCTTCAGAAGTGGCTCCCCGCGCACGAATAAGAAAAAGCGAAAGCGATTTTCGGACACTCCCAGGCAATATCAGCGACATTTTTAGCTCAGAATTTTGAGTTGTTAGACTTTGCAGCAGAAAAGAGCGTCGCAAAAATCGCAAATCGCAGCCATGGCGCTACGCCTATGCAGGGAAAACCTCTTCGAAGCCCCAACCTCCGCAGAAATACGTGAAGCAAAGCTCTAACAACTCGAATTTTTCGCCCGAAAGTAGGATGCAGATCGACCGGGCAGCCGATTGAGCGGACAGCAGATCGACCGGGCAGCCGATTGACCGCCCTGATCTTCCCTATCCTCTCCTCTGCTCCCGAATGGGCAGGTTGGTCACTTCCGCTTCCAGGGGCAGGGGCACGTCGTCGGCTTCGGCCTCGGCGGCGAGGCCTCCGTCCCAGGCGTCGAAGTCGGCCTTGCCCGGCAGGATGATGTTCAGCACGATGCCCACCACCGAACCCACGGCCAAACCCGAGAGCGCCACCGTCACGCCGCCCACTTCGAAGGTGACGGCCCCGGCCGCGCTGTAGGCGATGCCGAGCGAGAGCACCAAGATGAGCGCCGTGATCAGCACGTTGCGGCTCAGCATGAAGTCCACGTGGTTCTCCACGAGGTTGCGGATGCCCACCGCCGAGATCATGCCGTACAGCACCAGCGACACGCCGCCGATCACGCACGCCGGCATGCAGGAGATGACCGCCGCGAACTTCGGGCAGAACGACAGCAAGATGGCGAACCCAGCGGCGATGCGCACCACGCGCGGGTCGAAGACACGGGTGAGGGCGAGCACGCCGGTGTTCTCGCCGTAGGTGGTGTTGGCCGGCGCGCCGAACAGCGACGCCACGATGGTGGCCAGGCCGTCGCCGAGCAGCGTGCGGTGCAGCCCCGGCTCGGCGATGAAATTGCGATTGCAGGTAGAGCTGATGGCCGACATGTCGCCGATGTGCTCGATGATGGTGGCGAAGGCCAAGGGCATGATGGTGATGATGGCCGTGATGGCAAGCCCCGCGTCGAAGCTGGGGCCGAACAGCGCGAACACCGTGTTGTCCCACAGCACCGGCAAACCGATCCAAGGCGCCTCGACCACCGGCGTAAAATCGACGATGCCCCCGATGGCCGCGGCCAGATAGGAGCCCACAACACCGAGAAGGATGGGAATGATGCGGATCATGCCGCGGCCCCAGATGTTGCTAATGACGATAATGATGATAGCCACGAGCGCGATAGGCCAGTTCGTCTCGCAGTTGGCAATGGCCGAGCTTGCCAGAATAAGCCCGATGCAGATGACGATGGGGCCCGTGACCACCGGCGGAAAGAACCGCATGATGCGCTGCGGACCGAACGCCTTGAACAGCGCCGACACCACCAAGTACAGAAGCCCCGCGCAAGCCACGCCCAGACAAGCGTAGGGTAGCAGATGCGCTTCCCCGTTGGGCGCGATGGCCGCGTACCCCGCAATGAACGCAAACGACGATCCGAGGAACGCCGGCACTTTCCCCTTCGCAAGGAAATGGAACAGCAGCGTGCCCAAGCCCGCGAACAGCAACGTGGCCGAAACCGAGAGCCCGGTAAGCGTCGGCACCAAGATGGTGGCGCCGAACATGGCGAACATGTGCTGGATGCCGAAGACGGTCATCTTCGGCGCACCCAATGTACGGGCATCGTAGACGGCATCGGACGCATCGGGGGCGCCCATGGTGGGCACGGTCTTGGGATCGCTCACGGAAACCTCGAATCTTCGCGGGAATCGGTCGCCGCCCATTATGGCACGGCTTCCGTTGCCGCCGGGTTTCGCGCCCGCAAAGGGGCCGAGCGCCCCGCAAACCGCCCGGCGCTCTCATGTTAAGAGCCGCCTCTTTCGTTGAAATGAGCAAAACCGGGCACTTCTCGTAATTTCTCGCGGGCCTTCCCGTCTCTTCCCAAGCGTTTCCCCAGGTGGTATCTGCATAATTCCCAGCTTTTCGCTCGAAAGACTACGAGAAGTACCCTATTTTGCACAAAGGGCCGCCCCGAGATAGGAGGGGCGGCCCCAATCGTCAGCTCCGGAAACGAAGGTTAAGGCAGACGTTTCGGAGGAAGTGAAATGGCGACCATCGCGCACTGGCCGCATCGACCCGACCAGCCACGGCGAGCACAAAGGTGGCTAGTCGAACTGACGCAGGGCTCGGCCGAGACGCGCGAGGCCCTCGCGCAGCACCGGTTCGGGCG
>ENA-ORUB01001741-ORUB01001741.1-human-gut-metagenome-genome-assembly--contig:-NODE-1741-length-22308-cov-4.394464_pt1 | contig 22308 bp, 19 predicted proteins | sample MGYA00241918_ERZ509200 | MGnify/ENA primary metagenome ERZ509200 (study PRJEB26280, sample SAMEA2338853) | human gut metagenome | biome: human gut; feature: human-associated habitat; material: faeces... | reverse complement strand
CCTTGTTTTGTTTATAATTTCTTTAGAAATGTTTATTTTTTCTTTATGGGGTCTGACCCCAATGTGATTTTTATCTATGTACAGAATCCCAGCGTATTTTAGGACGGAAGCCAGTCGATCTTCTATAACAGCATATTCCAAGAAGATGGCTTCATAATAGAAGCCGTACTTTAATGCCTTTGATAAGGATTCATGGATTGATTTATAGGTTTCGTACTTTTGAGTGTTCATTGTTCTTGAACCTCTTTCAAGCTTGTTGACTATTCCTCTCGCTTCTTCAGCGAACCAGCAGCCAATGTAGCTAATCCGCACTGTATGTTTTTTTTCAATGCTTTGCTAGCATCTTTTTTTAGCAATAAATTTCCATGATATGGATTTTCTGCAATATCATTTTCTTCATCTTTTTGGATTGGCCTCCGTTCATACGCAAAGTTCTCATCAGCCATATACGGACGGAACAATTCTCTCATCATTGATTTTTGAATCGAACAATATCCAATCTTAAACTGCGGTTCATCTTTAAAAGGTTTCCGCTGAGATAGCAATGTTAATAGTGCTCCCTCATCGTCATTCCAATTAATCGACAATTCACAATAGTCATCACTTCTTGGATTTCGATCAAATTTATCAAAGCTAAATGCTGCTTCTGTTATATAGCCCTCAGCTGAAATGGCATCAGCCGAGGAAATTCCTCTATAGAATTTATCTGGTGTATTATCTTCCATCTTTACCTCTTTCCAAATCCGCCCATCATAATAATATAGTCCAACACGGATTTGGCAACAAGCTCATATTCTTCTGGTTTAAGTTTTCTAAAATAATTACTAAATTCTTGATTTTCCTTATTGTTTTCAATCATTCCATAGCTGTCTTCGTCATCACTTTCAAAGGAAAAATATGCTCTAAAATAATTGAAAATCCATTCTATACTTATCGTTGCCTCGTTATACTCACTCAAATGAAGTTTTGACAACGTCACTCCCTCAAGATCTGACATTGCGATTACATTTTTTAACACATTCAAAAAACGATCAACTTTTTTGTTTTCAAAAACAAATTCTGGCAATCCTGAAAAAATGTCTGTATCCAATGATAACTTTCTAGTATACGCAATGTTATTTTCTCCAGATGATGTTTCATCACTATCTGCACTATTTTCAAGAGAAAAGAATTGCTCTTTTTCATTTTCCATATAATCGCTTCTGATTATAAATTTTCTGCTCATATCAATTCTTCTGGCTCCATTGCATCATTAAGCTTATCAGTTATTGCTGTCATTAAGAAATTACTCGAATGGTTATGCAATACAGTGGCAACGTCCATCATAGATTCTATGTTCACCATTTCTGTTTTGAAGTAATCACAATCAATTAACAGCGAATTTTCATTACTGTTATTTACATTTACCAATTCAAAGTGGGTTTTGGTACAAATATCATCTGTTGGATCCTTAAATTCAGCCTGCGACACATATGAATTCATACCATCTTCAAACTGTGTTACAACGCCTAACACATGAGGTTTAACCAAATCGCTCCATTTCTCGTTAGATAAGCCAAGAACCGACCTTTGTATCACATCTATATATCTAAGTCCAACGCGGGTGTAGAATGGCACTTCATAGGTTTCTTGAAACGCCTTAACCACCTGTCTAACTTTCTCACTAAATTCTTCCCACTGTGTGTATTTTCGTGTTGAAATTGCAATGAACGTAGATGTCAAATTCACTTTATAGGTTTTATCAACCGAAACAAAGGAATAATTCTTATTTTGGCTGCTTTTCACCTGTGCAGATTTCCCATTCGTATTTATCAGCAGTTCATTCTGCTCTTCTATTCCCTCATCATAGAAAGGATATTCTTTTCTTATTTTTTCTTGAAAATCCGCAGGTTGTTTGCTATTTATTGACAAAATTGTTGGAAATCTCAACTGAAAAATCACTTCCACCAATGGACAGCGATTATATTTAACTCTTTTATTCATAAAAATACCCCCTATCTATGTTCTTCACATCTCAGCCAGTCATAAGACCGTTGCCTGCTGCTCACCACGAAGAGGTGTGTGATTCATTCGAGCAGCGTAGGGAGCTTCAGCTCCCCTTGTTTTGTTTATAATTTCTTTAGAAATGTTTATTTTTTCTTTATGGGGTCTGACCCCGGAGTATACATCTTTGCTATTCCTCAATTTTATTCTTCAATTTCTTTATAGTAAATATAGGCGCCAAAACTTCGTATGGCAACATAGCTAGCACATTAGCAAGAACAACGGCTATCCAACTTCTAGTAATCTGAACCAAAATATAGGCCAACGGTATAAAAATAATTCCAGCGAACGTCATCCAAATCATTTGTAACTTAAAATATGACATACCGTTGCCTATCGTAGTATTCACATTATGTGCAACAAAAACGACGCTTGAACATACAAATACAAGCCCATATACTATGTTTGCATGAATTACTCCTGTACCAAGCCAAATATCAAATACTACACCCAAAAAAGGGACAATCAGAAGTTCCGCGACAAAGCATGCCAATGTTAAAATTAAAAATACACGGTATATTTTCAATATCCAGACATAATTCTTTTGGGCTTGTGCTTTCGTTACTGCTGACCAAACAGGAGTTAATGCAAGTGAAATTATCATTGCGGCGGTTTTAAATATCTTGAAATACGCCTGATATTCAACAACATATTCTGGTGCAGTAAAATTTGAAATCAAAAATTCATTTGCCGAAGAAACAACCATAAAAACGATCTGAAGCCAAAGAAGTGCTATTCCCACGTTACAAATTTGCTTGATGTAATTTTTATTGAAACATTTGAAACTAGGAACCTTACCTTTTAACATGGTTGAAAATACTACAATGCTACATATTATGTAGGGAACGTTAGCCGCCACTACGTTAACCCAAGACATCATAAGAAGGTTTTCAGAAATACTTTTCGATGGCAAAACCAAAAGAAAAAGCAGAATTAGAATATTCGTGAACAGGGCTAAAGCATTAACTATTGCAGAACGTTGATATGCATACAGGATAGATGTAATAATTTTCAAAACAATCTGCAACATTATTCCAATAAAAACAATTCGAACGCATTTGACTAAAATGAAATTTTCAACCAATGATGAAGATACATTGAAAATATTGTTCCAATCTGCTAAAGGAATACAGGCATAGCCTGCTATGCCAATCACGATAGCAATGATTGACATAAGAATATATGTCGTTGAAATGCTATCCCTTATACCTTTTTGATTATTTTTTTCAATAAAAACAGGAAGCTGATTTCTTAAACCTTGCCCTAAACCTAGATCAAAGAGCACCACCCAATTTAATATAGAAAGAATTGTATACCAAATTCCTAGAACTGTTTGGTCTCCAAAGAATCTAAGATACAATGGAAGAAGGACGACAGAGATAATCAAGGATCCTCCTTTAACAACAAAGGCTCCAATAATGTTTTTTAATAACATTTCATTGCTTGCAATTATTTTTTTCAGTTGATTAAACATAATTCTCCTATCCTTCAGACTGCATTTCATTATATTCATTCTTTTCAATCTTCCGTGCAAAGTACATGAAAAACGTAGTAAACAATAATGTCATATAATGAGGTTCAGTATTTATAATGATTAACGTAATTACAAGAATCACTGCGGAAATAAAACGATTGTCCGACATCATAAAACACGCTTTTATCTGCAAAAATAAATATAATAATCCTGGAATCACTCCATAATATAACATCATAGTAAATGTAGTATTTATATTCGAACCATCTACCATGTATCTCAATATACCTGCCATCTGAGCTCGCATACTATCAATTTCCAATATATTGATTCCAAACGGATGTCGTACAACAAGGTTCATATCTATTAATGTACTATACAATCTTGTTGCTGTCGATTCATTAGATGTATTACTTATTTTAGGTATGATATCAGGTGAAATAAATTCTATGATTCCATACAAAATATCATTATTAAAAAAGATTATTACAGTTATCCCTATGATGACCGCTGTCATCAAAAATTGTACTTTTTTATTAAATCCCTCAGCACTTTTCAATGCGTAGATCAAAAAAACCGGAATTAACAAAAGATAACCTGTTGTAGACTTCATAGAAAAAATGCACACAACCATAAGTATCTGATAAATGATAGTTTTCCAAGAAATCTCTTTTCGCACTGCCACCAGTATTGATGCAAAAATAACATAACCCTGATACATTCCCGGTTCCCAGAATATTCCTATGTTACGTTCTAATATTTCATACTCTGCTTTATGAAACTTTGCATATATTCCATAAAAGTCATAACTCCATCCTGATGTTTTCAATACCGTACCGGGCATAACATTTAAAACTTGTGGAAAATAAAAGAACACTAAAGAACATACCACAAGAACTAACATTGTTTTAATATAAGCATCTATAAAATAATCAAAATCTACCATCTGCACAATCAACCATGGCATCAGTAATGCGCAATAGGTTGCCAAATATCCTGTAAAATTACTTTTTCCCAAAAGCATGACAACAATTAGCCCTAACGCTGCCAAAATCATAAATATGTCATTAATTTCTTTTTTAAGGTATCTCGATCTACTTTTATGCGTTAAAAGATAACATGCAAAAAACACTATAGTAATATTCATATTAATAGTACCTATCGTACCCATGTATTTGTAATGCAAAACAGAGCCTGACATTACCAAAAGATATATAATTGTTAAATATGCAAATATCCGTTTTTTATTTTTTACTCTTATAACCACTATTTTTTACCTCATCTTATAGTAGAAATAATGTAACCTACCAATCGTGCCAACATCTGGCAAAATGTTTCCCACTATTGCAAATCTCAAGGTTCTTTATTATTTTCATATTTATCACACTAAAAAATCTCGTGTTTTAATACGGTATTTTGAAAAAGTGAAAGACTCGATACAACATAACACCTTAATCAGCTTACTCTTCTGTAATAATTTTCCGCAAAGGGAATTTTCCCCAACCTCTGCGTAATACTTATTCCGATCACCTGATTTTTGCCCAGCGTGAATCCGAAAACCGGAAATCACACTGTCCAGTGTGTAGAGGGCTTCATATTTTGCAAACTCTTTCCAGAGATGGTAATCTCCGGCAGTTTTATACTGCACCAGAACATGACCTGCCTTATCCCACAGATTCTTACTCCAAAACATAGATTCCTGCTCTAGAAAAGTTGCCACTCTACCGTCCATATATCCTTTGCGAATAAAATTTCGTGGAAAAACAGGAGTAATTCTCGGAACATTATGAGCCACCCCACGCTCGTTGTAATGGCACGGAATTCCCGTACACCACTGAATTCCCGTTTTCTCCATAACGATTGCCACCAACTCACATGCCCACGGCATATACATATCATCGGAATTCAGCCAGGCATAAATTTCTCCACTTGCCATTCTGAAGCCTTTGGTTATTGCATCATACATACCGTTATCTTTTTCGCTGATCCAGCGCATATTATACTGATTCTCATATTTTTTTATAATATCCAGTGTTCCATCTGTACTTCCTCCGTCGACAATAATATGCTCCACGTTATCGTAGGTCTGCCGCATAATTGACTTAATACAATCCTCTATGTATTTTTCACTGTTGTAACAAGCGGTTACAATAGATACCTTTGGATGATGATTCACTTGCATTTCCTCCTTGATAAAAACAATCACCTGCTGTTTTTTGACATAGCTCTGTATATCATATCTACCGACTTCATATATATTTTCCCGAGCTTAGGACTACTTGAGATCAAAGACCTTAATCTCGGCAAAGTCAAACAATGCAGGATTTTAAACTTTGTTTGTTCAAAGTTTGACAGATAAGTCTCGTTCATTCTTTGAATATCTTTCTTATTTTGCTCCCTATACTTTTCATTTTCGCAAGCTCCATCAGCTTGATAGTTAACGATAAGGAAATCCAAATAGCAAGGAGAAATTCGTTTGCTACAGACAATCCACATTAAGTATTCTCTGTCCGCCAAAATTTTATAGGATGTATCGTAATTTTTCTCCTCAAACAGTTTTCGACAGTATACTGTACTTTGGTGGCAAATCATCGTCCGAAAGCAAGTAAATCTCGTCACTTTCTTTGGATAAGCGTTTATGCTGTCAAGTTTTCGGTTATAGCACAAACCGTAATAACACATCTCCTGCTTTTCTTTGATGGCTGCGTCGATTCTTTCAAGTACTGAGCCATCATAAAACCAATCACCACAATTCATAAAAATCAAATAATCACCGGTTGCAGCCTCTATTCCCTGGTTCATAGCATCATAAATGCCCGTATCTTTCTTTTGAATTAGCTTAATCTTGTCATTATACGGCAACTTCTCTATAGAACCATCTTTAGAAAAACCATCTTTTACAATGATTTCAAAATTATCATAACTCTGATTTAATGTGTTCTCTACAGTATCAATCAAATCTTGTCCGGCATTTAAGCATACCGTTATGATGCTAAATTTAATCAATGTCCCAACCTCCTTAACAGATTTCTTCCTATCGTTTCAATTCCTATCACAGAAATCGGGTATTCCCAGTGCAGGAAGTTCTTGATTTTTCTATTTAAAATCCGAAACTGCTTCAAATTGTTTTTCATAAAATTGGTAGGCATTTCAATCGCTGGTCTTTTTCCCTTTAAAACAAGTTCAAATACCTCGTGCCATTTTACAATCAATTTTTCCGGGGCATACTGTTTAGAATATTCTTTTCCATATTCCCCACATTTTTCATTGAATTCTTTTTCTTTCAGCAAACGCACGATGCAGCCTGCCAAATCCTTCGTATCATTATATAGCAAGCCTGTCTTTTCATTTTCTACAGTATCCAGAAAACCGCCGGATGCAATGGTAACAACCGGAACTCCGCGACTGGAAAAATCTATTGCACTGATACCAAAAGTCTCTGTCCGTCCTGAAGGATTGGCTACGCCGACACTTGTCCTAGCTATCAGCTCCTTCTTTTCCTCTCCCATTACACCATGGAAATGAACAGAAGGCAATAATTCACCAGCTCTGTCTGTGATTCCTTTTATAAAACTGTTTTCATATGACTCTTCAGCGATTCCGTATACACCAAGTTTTGAGTTCCTATCATAGAGTTTACCGCTGCCGACAACATGAAGTTGTGCATCAGGAACCTCTACTAAAACAGCCTTCCAGGCATTCGCCAACAGATGAAAACCTTTGGTTGGCACCAAGGACCCAATATATGTCACAGTTTTTCCATCATTTTCTTTGCGAAACGGTTCACTAACTTCTGGGTACATATTGTATATGTAGGTAGACTTCCGAATTACTTCATGATCAATATAACGATCATATTGCTGGTGCCCTACAAAAACATTTGCGCAAATAAAATCGTTCTTTACTAGTAGATTACAAAAATCATTAAGGTAAAAATTATGTCCCCATGTAATTGTTTTGATTTTTTCTGCTTCTACCGCAGAAAAGAAATCTATAGGCAAAGGCTTCCCCTCAAATACAGAACTGACTACAAGCACATCTGCTGCAATACTCTTTGCTGTTTGAGGAACAGCAAACAAATTATTTTCTATTACAATATCATCCACTTCGGGTAGTATCCCCTTACTGCTGGCAATCAATGTAATTTGATTGTCTGGATAATACCTTTTATACAACTGTGCCAACAATAATATACAGTATTCAGTACCACCAATTCCAGGATTACCCTTTGTTAAATCAGAACAATCCACATCCGCTATTGACTTGTTATTTATGTAAATTACGATTCGCATATTTTCTCTCCACTATTTAAAGAAGAATCTCGTTAATAGCATTGATATGTTTATCAACAACATTTTCGTAGGTATACTCTTGAATCTTCTTTATATTGTTAACACCTATTTTTTTCCTATCACAAAAAAGTCCCCATTGCATCGCCTTAATCAATTCTTCTTCATTATCTACTGGAACAATCTCACCATTAATCTTTGATTCAATGAGTTCAGTTGCCCCCAAACACATATCAGTTGAAATGACTGGTAGCCCACAAGCCATTGCTTCATTTACAACAAGTCCCCAAACATCTTCTCTTGTCGGCAAAATAAAAATGTCCGAAGCCCTATAATATTTAAAAATTGTTTCTTTGGGTTTATAATCGATCAAATGAACATTTTTATATTTATTTTGTCTAATAGTATTCTCATATTTTTCTTTTTCATCGCCACCACCAATAATTAGCAGCTGATTCTCATTGTCATATTCTTTCCACGCATTCAATAATACGTCAAATCCCTTTCGCGGAATAAATTGACCTATTGATATATAAGTAGTTTGATTGCTTAATCCTAATTCCGTTCTTAACGCTATCTTCTCTTGCTCCAAAGCTGGATATTCATATATTTCAGAAGAATGTAAGGATGTAAACGGATGATAGTATATCTTCTTCTCATCCGCCCCAAAGTAAATAAAATATTCCGCCGCATGCTTTCCACTTGCAAAATAACCAGATGCATGCCTGATAAGATAACGTTTTATCATGTTTTTTATCGGATTTTTTCTAATAAATGCACCATCACAATTCATAACATATGGCACATGTTGTCTTATACATGATATTTCGAGTTTAATTGCATTTTTGATATGATAATCGTATGCCAAAATGAGATCATATTTATTTAATTCAAGTAATTCTCTTTCAAATCTCTTTCTTCCCTCTTCATCAAGTAGAGAAACTGAATCCAGCCCTGTACTTTTACAAAACCAATCCGCATTTCTATTTTGATCCGACATTTTATCAAAAATCACAAACATATCATAGCATTCTGAAAGACCTTTAAAAACTTCAACACGGTACGGTGATGGAAAATCCGCAAATGCAAGTATTTTTTTCTTTTTACTCATGACTTTTTATACCCCACTAAGTTTTTCCTAAGCCTTCAAATCTCCCTGTGGCTTCATTGTTATGCCTTTTTTCTCACATTCATACAGTTTTGCATCGACTAAGAACCGATACCAATATGCTTGCAAGAAGTGGAATATTTTCCCTTCAGGTCCGTCCAGAAAACCCAGTTTTATGTAATATCTATAAATAAAATAGATATGTGCCCGCCAGAACTTCGGCAGCTTATAATATCCACCATTCTTTACCGCGCGTTTCATGGAAGCCTGTCCGCTGGACTGTCCACCAGATTCGAGCGTCTCTACTTGCTGGTTTGCTAGTGTCATCTGATGATCCAGAACTTCCCTGTTGCTGTACCAGTTATGCTTCGCTGTCCACCATTCCAAGTCTTTCTGATTATTATCAATCAAATCGTATTGGAATGTAGTCGTTGTCCCTTCAGACAAAATCATGTGTTCATCCATCAGCTTTTGCTCACACATTGCTTTTCCCGTGCGGAAAATACGTAGCAACAGTTCCGGATATCTACCTCCGTGCTTGATCCATCGCCCCATGAAATATACGCGTCTCCGAAGTATGATACCGTTAACAGGCTCTTTCACATCCGGCAGTTTCTGTTCAATTTCATTTACAAGCTCCTCGGTAAGTTCTTCATCAGAATCAAAACGCATGGACCACTCTGTAGTAATGTTAGTTTGAGTCAGTCCCCAGTTAAGCTGTGTAGCGTAATCCATCCACTTATTCTGATAGAAATCAAGTTGCGAGCCATTGGCTCTTAACTCAGAATCAAGTTGCTTGCAGAGCGCCTCTGTTCCGTCCGTGCTGAAACTATCCACAATCACAAATCGCTTCACAATTCCACAAAAAGATTCAATGCACTTTCTTAGATTTTTTTCTTCATTCTTCGTGAGAATGACAACTGTTAAATCAACCATAATTTATTCAAACCCTACTTCCCATCATTTTCTTTTGTCCCAGATACAACACACATGCAAGTACAGCCGTCACAGCAACAAACACACTAACCCGTACTAATGAGCCCTTTACCAAATTAAGTGAAAACGCATGAACAAGATAAATCTCGTAAGAAACAGTTCCAGCTCCAAGTAAGAATTTGTTGTTCAGCAAAACTTTTGCTTTTCCTACAAATGCAATAAACGCTATTGCCAGCGGTAACACCGTGAATAAAGCCATTACATTAGATACAAAATACGGCAATGCTTTAACCACAGATAACTGCGTGATTGCCATGAAGAGTATACCTGTTATACCCCCCATACTAAAATAACAGTTCTTTTTCGAGTGCTATAACGTTCTATCTTTTCTCTGTTCTTTGCAATCATCACGCCAAGTGGAAACGAGAGCATTTGTCTTGCTCGCAGGAAGGGCATTCCGGAATCTGCAAAAAAACAACTGTCAGCTATGAACCATACAGCAAATGCCACAATGAGTATCCACATCTCGTTTACTCGTAGCTTCTCTGACATCATCTTCACACTGAAAAACAAAATATAGCAGATGACAATATACTGCATGAACCAACCATAACCTGTAGCCGGGCTAATAAACACAGCATCTAGCAGATACTTCTTTATCTCAAACTGCTGTGTGATAAGCAATCCAACTAGCTCCACAATCCAAAACGGAATACAGACCTTCAAAAAGCGTTTCTTCCAAAAACCTTTCAGACCATTCCTTTGATATGACATTTCAAGCCCATAGCCAGAACAGATAAGAAATAACGCCACTCCAACACCGGCAATGAACTGAATTCCGCCAACACCAAGTCTTGCACCTGCATGCGCCCACATGACTGTGAGAATTGAAAAGCCTTTGATAGCTGTAGTAAAATCTTTATCCATAAAAGTGAAAGTTCTATTATCTTTCTTTACAAATTCCACTAAATATAAAATCAGGAGGATTGTTGAAAAAAACACAAAATATTTCATTTCCTTATCGTTCTCCTCATTTTGGTAAGAATAACTACTTTTAAATCACCCCATACATTTTGCCTACTTACACCTTATCGTAGCAGCAACTTCCGTATCAATTTATTGCCCTTTGTCACATAGTTCGTTGAAATAAACGAGAATGCCAAAGTGGTCGCATATGTAATAAATATAGCCCACATATTCCCCTTGATACCGAACATAACAAGTACATTTATCACTATCATATGGTAAAGATAAATACTGTACGAATAATCTTTTTTGAATTTGTGATTGCCAAAATAATATCCTGCACTTAATGTCAACATACATATAAAAACTCCAGACACGATATTGCAATAATGTCCAAAACTCAAATGCAACACTGTATCATTAAGAACACACCATATCATGTAACCTCCAAGAAGATACCAAAAATATTTTTTGAGTTTCGGAATCAGTTTATCCTTAAACGTGTATGCATATATTCCAATCCAATAAATATATGCATACGGCAAAAAGGTTACATTTATTAATTTGTACACAATTGTCGGTATAAAAGCCTCTGAAAATGGATAGAGGATATTGAATAGGAGTGAAATTAATCCAATTCCCCACCAGACACTTTTCTTTTGCTTTTTCAACCATGGATATACAAGCATGATAACAACATAAACCTGCAGTTCCATTGAAATGGTCCATAAGGCTCCATTAGGGTTTCCCACTCCATAAATTTCGATTGAAGATGGTGTATAAAACTGAAATACTGTAACCTGAGATATGGTCCATACCACTATATCTTTTACGCTATAATGAAGATTTCCATATCCCCCCATTGCCAACACCGCAACAAGAGAAACAGCAAAAGCCACCCATAACTCTGGATATATTCTTGATATTCGTTTCACCAAAAATTCTTTCTTTGATTTTGATCGTTCCAAGGAAGCAGGAATTAAATAACCAGTTAATGTAAATAAACATAATAATCCGGGCCAATGGATCCATAGCAAATAAAGCGGTTTCCAAACATTGCAATTTAAGTGTCCTATTATATGGCCCAACACAATAAGTAAGGCTGAGAATATCCGCAAGACATCAAATGAATTATCCCCGAATACAAATGATGAAGTTGATTGTTTTGAAGTCTCCCCCATCCTCTTACAGCCTCCTAATCACTTTTGCTGGATTTCCAGCAATCACACAGTTATCTTCAAACTTTCCGCATACCACAGCACCAGCACCGACAACGCAGCCATCGCCCAGCACTGTGCCTTTCAGGATTATGCTGTTGCACCCGATAAAGCAGTTTTTCCCTATCACAATCTTCCTGCTCGGCACCAGATCACTGTCACCACCGTTTTCATCTCGCAGCAGTTTATTTCTGGCTTCTGCTTCGATAGGATGGAAATCATTGTCCAGAATTTTGCAGTTACCACCGATACAGGTGTTTTCACCAATCGTAATCTTCTTGCGGGCGTAAATCGTTGCTCCACTTATTCCCACGTTATCTCCGATTTCAATCTCTGCTCCCGGAGCACGAGTAACAATAATCGTCCGACTGTAAAGACCAACCAGATTACTGAGAAAGCTGCTCTTGATGGTAACGTTCTCTCCGATCTTCAGCTTGGCACCGCCTTTGTTGAAGATGATTGGCACACCCTTCAGCAAGAGGTTCTTTCCATATTCAACTTTCATCATCTTCATAACCAGCTTAAACCAGTTACTGTTCATACCTCTCGCCTCCTTTACAGCTTCAGAATTTCTTCTGCGTACTTTCTCACCGACACATTTCTGGTAAGATTATTCTCCAGATTCTCACGGCCTCTGGCTCCCATTGCCTTCAGCTCGCTATCTCCGGCATTCTCAATGAACCAGCGGATGTTTTCCTCAACCTTGTCATACTCACCCGGTTCACAGCAGAGCCCCCCGTGTGTATCTTCAATCAGGCAACGAACCTCTGAGCCTGACTCCAAGACCCCTAAAATGGGCTTCGAAGCGGCCATTATTCCGTATGCCTTCGATGGGCAACTCACGCCTTTAATACCTTTTGCATTCACGCACCAGTGGACATCGCCGGCGTTCAAACTATAAATCAGGTCAGCCTTATCTTGGTACGGAATGAAAGTCACATTGTCCATGTGATGCTCTTTTACATAAAGCACCAACTTGTCCAACACGGAACCGGCACCAACAAATGCAAATACGACCTCTCGACCATCTGTTGTTTTCGTTCCAACCTTGATTTTCTCCACAACCTTAATCAGATTTTCAAGGTCATAGTAAAGACCGATATTGCCAGAGTACATAATGACAAACTTGCCATCCAAACCGTATTTTTTCTTGAAGACAAGAACCTTTTCATTATTCTCATCCAACGGATAGATTTCGTTTTCATCAATCCAATTGTTGATCATAACGGTTTTCGGGACTTTTTTACACTTGAAACGCTTCTCTACCGTCTCCACCAGATCACGACCAACAGTGATTACAAGGTCACTGCGTTTGCAGCTGAACTTGTCGAACCACATCATGGCATCGGTGATGAGCTTACTCTTAGTGTAGCCAACAGCCAACACCTGCTCCGGGTTAAAGTCTTGAATGTTGTAAATGTACTTGGCGTGTTTCATCCATTTGCCCCAAACGCCCAGCAAACCGCCGAGAATCGGAGGCTGGGAGATGGAAAACACATAGTCCATCTTGCCAACCTTGAAGGTTGCCCCCATTGCTCCAAAAAAATAGGAAACAATGTTCTTCACACGGCTTTTCTTATTGGTCTTGCTAAACTCCGGTACTCTTATCCTTAAAACTTTTACGCCGTTGATTTCTTCTTTGTAATATTTCTTCGTCTTGTATTTTTCTTCGATAGTTCCTAAGTAACTCGGTACCACGCAGATGACTGTTATGTCGAACTTATCCAGCATACCCTCCGCCAATTCACGGAGGATCTGCCCCGTTGACGCAGTATCTGGAATATAGTAATGAGCATAAATCAGAAGTTTTTTCTTATTTGACATTCCGCTATATTCCTCTCACAAGTTTTTATATCTAACCACCAATGCAGTACACCGGCGGGCTTTATCTATTTATAACAGTGTGTTTATCATCCATGCCGGATGAACTATCACACTGTAGTTATCATTTTTCTCACAGTGACCATCTACTTTTCCTACCACCACTGAATCTTTTATGTAGACCTGTCACGGGCTACACTCTCATTTTTCCTCAACTGAAACTTTATGGTAGACACCTTCATACCAGCTCACCAACAAAGTGTTATGTCTTATTGTCATAACTCGTTGTCGCACTTCTCCATTTTTCAAAGTGCTGACCCTTATTGTCATAACCTGTTTGCCAACTTACTTTGTTAAAACTGTACAAGTTCATATCTCACTCTTGTTGCAACATGAGCAATCCTCTACCCCTCACTACCTCTAATTCTCTAGAAAAATGCAGTTATCATGTCCATCTCTCGTCTGCAATAAACTTTTCCAAAAAAATAGATTTTGGGCTTTTCAACACTTTCAACCTCCACCTCTAATTCTTCGGAAAAATGAAGGTATCATGTCACTACCTTGCTCTGCAATAAAGCAGGCTCGCAGTAGGGGTATTTTACATGAGTTTTATACGCCACCGTAGACCATCAAGCCGCCACTGAAAGTTTGAGGTAGACATTGGTCGGGGCCGCAATAACAACAAAGTCCGCATCTGAATATGCATCCTTTGCATCCAATGTTGCAGTCAGATCCAAATCTTTTTCTGCCAGATATTTTTCGATATAATCATCCTGAATCGGAGGTTTTCGATTGTTGATCATCTCGACTTTCTCCGGAACAATATCCACAGCGGTCACATGATGATGCTGTGAAAGCAGTGTAGCAATGGAAAGTCCAACATAGCCGGTTCCAGCCACAGCAATTTTGTATTTTTTCATAATATTTCTCCTTTGGTCCTTTTCGAACCTTTTTTAATTTCCGTTTTTATTTATATACATTTCTTCCTAACAACTTCCATCTCTCTTCAAAACCGCCAAAACCGTCTTAAACAGAATCTTAATATCCAATCCGATATTCCACTCGGAAATATATTCTGTATCCAGGCGGACGATTTCTTCAAAGTCTGTGATGTCGCTTCGGCCGCTGACCTGCCACATTCCGGTGATTCCAGGCTTGATTGCGATTCTGGCACGGTGGTGCAGCTCATACTGTTCCAGCTCATCGGGAAGGATAGGGCGGGTTCCCACAAGGCTCATGGAGCCGTTCAGCACATTCCAAAACTGCGGGAACTCATCCAAAGAAGTTTTTCGGATAAATTCTCCGATTCCGGTTTTCTTTCGGCCGTCTGGGAGAACTTTATTTCCAATGACACGGGGATCGAAGTCGATCTTAAACATGCGTCCGTCACTCATTTTGTTCTGGGACATCAGTTCCGCTTTTCGTGCTTCCGCATCCATGTACATGCTTCGGAATTTGTACATCTTAAAGGGTTTTCCGTTTTTACCGATCCTGGTCTGAGAAAAGAAGATCGGGCCGGGTGAACTGATGTAAATGGCAGGTCCTACAAAAATAAAGATAATTCCTGTAAGGAGGCAGCCTACCAGACCTCCTGCAATATCCATGAGTCTCTTGACCATGGCCTGGCGGTCTGTTGCATAGTTCATACTTGTGGTGATCACGGTATAGTCACCGATCTTTTCTACGAATTGTTTCTGGCCCTTTGTTTTATGGATCTTGGAGAGATTGATGTGAACAACGATTCCCATCTCGAGCAGCTCAGCATAAAGGCTCTCCGGATATTCATGTCCATCGCCTACGTTGATCAGTACCTCATCCACCCAGTGCTGACAGATATAAGTAGCTGCGTCTTTTATGGATGCTACAACGGGAATCCCATTGATCTCTTTATCCGTTCTTTTCTGATCCACCAGAATGATTCCATTGATATTGTAACGGTTATAATTATGTTTACGGATGGATTCTACTACAGATTCCACAATATCTGAGGAGGTGACGATGTACAGGGAATGTTCCCCTCGTTCTGCCATCATATGGACAAGATGTTTTTTCCAGAGAATTCTGACTACATAAGATAAGATACCATAGAAGATACCTGTCAGATACAGAACTGCTCTTGAAAAGTTCCTGCTGTCGTCTACTGTAAAGAGATAAAGGCCTGCTGCCAACTCGATCATAATGATCTGTTTCACCATTATGTTCAGTTCACGGTAATATCCTCTTCTGAGAACGCCTGTATAGCTTTCGAACAGCATGATCACGATCAGATCTGCACATAGAATAAATAACAAAGCATTGCGATAAATCCCTTTGTCTATAAGGTTGATGTAGCTATGAACACGAATAAAATGCGCCAATAAAAATGCCAGAAACAGGCATATCAGATCCAATAAGATAAAATCCTTATGTTTGTACCACCCATGTGATTTCTTTTCATACATATTTTCTTCCGTTCCTCCTAATATGTTGATTTTATCCTGATTTGATGCTTTTCCTGAGATGTCGTGTTGTTTTATGTCTTTTTTCATCGAAATGTAGAAATTTTGTCTTCTTTTTATCATACCATTCTGGGTTTCTTATGTCAACAGCATAAGATGTCGGTTTTCTGTCAAATCTGCTGTTTTCACAGAGATTTACCCCGAATACTCCCACAGTTCCTGAATAATATCTTTTGTCAATTTCGATAAGGGACGTTTCCCGTAGTCTTCTTCTTTCTCATAATTTCCGAAAACAATTCTGTAGACTTCTTCTTCCGATTCAAACAGCTCAGGATATGTCCTATACAATTCCTGCAAATACTCTTTATTAAAGATAGTTGCTTTCTTTATACATTCCTGTACAAGATCTGTATGGATCTGATATACTTCATTTAACTTTAGAACCTGGACATTTTTTCCGAATTTCGCTTGATCGTAATCGATTTCTATGCTAATCTGTTGGGCATCTCTCAGAAAATCCGCTCCTGTTATAAAGTAATCAAAAATAAGCAGCTCATCTGTCGTATATCGGGGATTATGAGGCGAATAGGAAATTTTGCCGCTTGCTTTTACGTGATTGCATGGATGGCATACCGGAATCAGATTATAAAAAGAAACTGCAAATATGGGATATTTTGCCTTATCAAAAAAATGTTCCAGATCGCACATGGTTCTTTTATACGTTGAATTTACAAAATTCCGATTACAGTACGGACATACAGTAACCTGTAATTCTTCTACGAATCTTTTTCTTGGAAATTTTCTTTTATATAAAGTTTCGATCATAAATTTTTTATATGTATTATATCGTGGATCTGATTCAGGAGGAATTGTTCCAGCAGGAAGGTTGTCATAGCGAGCTCTTATATTTTCCAGTTCTTCATAATCTGCTTTTATTATGTATTCTAATGACCTGTCCAGTTCTTTCCGGCACCATTGGTCAATATTATCCATCATTGCTGCATTTTTTTTAGAAATATTTTTTATCATTTCATCATATAATACATCTACAGAATCCAAACTTTTAAATTTAACAGGTATCATTTTTTCTCTTCCATTTTCCGTTTTTTCAGCTGTTCTATCTTTTTCTCATAAATTTTTATTTTTCGTTCCGTAAAATCCTCTGAAGAATATCTGGATTTATAAAGCATATCATATAGTTTATTGCGAAGTATCGGTTCTCCGATCATTGCGATTTCTTTTTCCAATAAATTTGCTTCTTCTTCCGATATTTTCTGGTATACTGTGCCTTTTTCCGGTATCTCTTTCGGGCAAAGTTTTTCTATCAATGCTTTAATTTTTCTCTTCGCCAGTGCCCCGATCTGTCCTTCCTTTCCCAGGAAAAATGCGTCATTAAACAACATATAGATATTTGCGCCAAAGGTTTCTCTGTGCGAAAGATTATCATCCACCTGACAATGGCCATCTTCTTTTTTCAAAAAGATAACATTGCAATGTGGAACATCGGACAGCACAATCGGACTGTGTGTTGTAAATATGATCTGTACTTTTTTGTCCGGATATTGTTTTCGCAATTCGTCAATCAGAACGCTTAGCATCTGTTGCTGCCATAAGGGATGACAGTACAGATCCAGTTCATCTATCAGTAACCATACATTTTTCTGTAAATCTTCTACTCTTCTGCCCATGATCTCATTATTGTGCGACATCAGATAAAGCCAGGAAAAGAAATTTAACATTGCTCTTTCTCCGGAAGCAAGATTTAATCCGCTTATGTTTATGTATTTCAGTACAAAGGATGTTGTCCGATGAAATGCTGACTCCTTTATTAAACATAAAAAGTCTTCATAGGCTCTATTTCCATATTTTATGTGAATGTATCTATTATGATACGAAAAATTATTAGGTATCTGACTTTCTTTTAAACATTCTTCATATTTTTTAATTTCATCAAATGCATCCTTAAAAGTATCTTTATTTGCTTCCCGAAGCAATTTATCAATCAATGTTTTAAGATCTTTTTTAGCCGTCTCTTCTTTATTTGATATAAGCTTTTCAAATATATCTTTCGATTTCTTTGAGCATACTAAATATACAAGCAACTCATACAATAAATTTATATATAAATCGGTAAAGATATTCTCTTCAGAGGATTCATATTCTATTTTCTTTAAGACTTCCTGCATCTGCATATGATATTGTTGAAATTGATTTTCTTCTTTTTGAGAAGTTCCATAAAAATCATTCAGATATTCACCAATCCTATAAAAGCTAATATTCAAATTCTTCCCAATTTCTTCGGCAAATGTGCTATCTATATTTTCCGAATATAAATGTTCCAGATAAAGAACATCCAGAATATGCTGAAATTGGGATATTTTTATCGATTCCAGTATTGCAACATCTCTGAGTTCGTAGTATCCACCGACAATATATCCTATCCCTTTTTTGAAGAATTTGTTCTTTAGGCGTCTTATTTCATCCGGATTCAACACAACCTGCTCTGAATTTTCTATATCGTAATGATCTACAGCATCAACATAGGTACTGTTGGAAATATAAATCCTGCTTATAAATTCATCTGGTCCATCTTTCAAACAATGAATATTTTCTTCTTGTAAAAGATCCGTGTGATTTTCAAATCCACCTATATTATGGCAGCATATTAATTTTGTTCCCTCCAAATAGATAGAAAGGATCTCAGTCATTTGAGATGATACAGTTGAATATGACAATATTTCATTCAACAAAGTAGTTTTCCCAGAACCGTTTTCTCCTACGATTGCGGTCACATTGGTCACACATCCTGTATTATCGAAAAACCTTTCCGGTAATGAATTTTCGTTTTTATTTCCGGTCAAATAACATTTCTTATCATCATGAGTTACAGAAAATTTATACTTTGACGAAAAATTAAATCCATTTTTTTCAATGAAGTGGTTAGCGGATCGGTGAATATAAAAATATATCAATTCCATAATAATTCCTCTTTTGTCAGATAACCTTTTTCACATCTGTATCATATTCCTGTCCTTTAAGTATCAAAGAACCTGTATATCTTTCGGTAAATTTTTATTTTCTGCCATTGTTTTCTCCAAATAAAAGCTCTTACACTATGCAATACCATTTGTTACTTAAATCACTTCTTCTCGCATCCCGAATCCTACTGTAGATCCTCGTTCCACAAGAAAATCCAAAATTATCATTACCTGTTTCCGTCGATGTTCATTTGTCCGCAATGTGAATTTTTCTTTCTTTATTCGAGTATTCATATATTCTTCGATAAAGTATTGTGTATTAACCGGTAATTCTGCTTTTTTCAGATGCGGATTATTTTTTATGATCATACTTAACCACTCTACACCCTCTTTGGAAAAAGTATCTTTTCCTATGGAATTTAGTATATATGAAATAGAATACAAAACCACCGGATGATAACCAATTCTGATTGCTGCTTTTCTGTAGAAATTTGCTTTTTCAGGCTTCAGGGAATCCCAGAATGTCATCTTTTCTGCCCATGGAATGCCTGCCAAAAGGTAATTTTTTATTAACTCTTCAAATTCCTGTGTACTTTTAAAATACTTCGTATCTGTACTTTCTTCCAATACTCTTTGCTCATCACATCTTCTGAAAATATACGGCTGAAGAAGATCCCATACATTCCAGAAGGCTATGTCTCTGGACTTTTCCATTTCACAGGCAACTATTTCCCAGATCCAGTGCACAAAGGTATCTTCCATAGAAACACAGGGCATTATGTTTTGTATCAGTTTTTTCTGCTTGTCTGATGGTAAATCCAGCACATAATCTGCAAGCCATCTGGTATACGCATATCTGTCTTCTGCAGAAAAGGCTCTGTTTTCTTCTATATCTTCTTTATCAAAATTTTTCTTTACTCCCTCAATTGCAGCTTTCAGTTCCTGCTCTCTGGAAGCGACAGTAGTTCCCGCATCATAATATTTCGCCTGAAATCCAACTTTATGACCATCCGCGGTATCTACTGGCTGAGTTTCGATATATGGCTGATTATAATATCGAAAGATTCCACAATCCTGTTTTAATTCATAGCAGAAAAGAATATAAGCAAGGCTTTCAAATGCAGCTCTTGGATCTGCTGAAAATTTATATTCAAACGCTTTCCAGTCTACCGGTAAATTCATATGGATAGCCTCCTTTGTAACTTTTACCTGCTACTTGTTTCCTGAATGTGCCATAGTCAATCGGATATTCGCAATCCGCTTCCGCTACTTGCTCATAACCAAATAACTGCTTCGCAGTTTATCAGGAGGGGCTTGTACCCCTCCTGATACAAGCAAGTCCCCACCCACTGCTTATTGCTCTTCGCAATTGAAACAGGGGACTTACTTGATTCGGTTAAATTCCTCGCCTCGGATAATTGTCAGAATCTTTTTATTGTTCATAAGTTTTCTTCTCCTTTATCTGTTAGTGCTTTAACGATGTCTTCTCTGCCTTTTTGTATTTTTTCATTCAAAACAATGATCCGATTTTCTTTTCTGCTTGTACTTTTATATTTATTATTTCCACCGTCTCTCTTCTACCTCACTCTTCATAAACAAACGATATCTTTGCCCCTCCTTTACGGAATGTAATTTTCCTCTTTTTACGAGGTCATCGATATTCTGTTTAGAGCATTCCAGTTCTGCTGCTGCCTGTGCGGAATCCAAAGTGCTGTTGCTGACAAAGCTCTGTATTTCACTCCAGGTAAGCGGGATCTTTTTTCCGACAGTATACAATTTTTCTCTGGAAATACATAAATTTTCTCCCCAACAAATTCCGTATCCTCCTACCTCCACCTTTACGGAACGGAAAATATCTCCGTTATTTAATACCGGTGCAAAACGTCTGTCTGTTCCTACAAGATCCTGTAAACTGTATTTTTTGACAGAGTCATCCTGAAAAGATACAAGGAATGTATTCTTTTTCAAAGGGAATACATTTTTTATCTTTTTTTTGTTTCTTTTTTTTATAAAATCCGGAAGGTTTTTTTCGGAAACAGCCGTAATGTAATAATAATCCTGTGAACAACGACCGTCTGTCATAGTGAGCAGTTTAAACTCATCATAACTGTCCAAGCCATTATCTTTCAGAATTCTTCCAAGATTCTGGCGGTCTGATGGAATAATTCTCTGCTGTACCCATACTTTACTCCAGTATGCACCAATTGTTTTTTCTCCCCGTTTCAGACAGGAAGACAGTATCAGCGGCGTTTCCCATGGATCTGCATCATCTGGAAGTTCTATATAAAAACGTCTTGGCTTTTCATAATAGATCAGATATCCTAAATCTTTTCTATTTTCATCTTCCTCATTTCTGATTGCAAAAATCTTCATAATATAACCACCTCTCCCAAATCATATCCCATATTTTATCTAACAGATATTGTGGAACGATTCCTTCCAGCCCTCCTAACAGTTCGTTCCGATGCTCTTCTTTCAGCGGATGAAACTGAGGGAGTTCTTTTTTAGGAATGAGTTCCAGATTTTTTTGTGCGGAATTCCCTCCTACAAAACACTGTATCTGGCGATCCTGCATGACATCAAATTCATCAACAGCCTTTTTAGTCTGGCAGCTGAACAGCAACGACAAGCCATGATCAAAAACAGGAGCCAGGCGTAAAGTTTTTTCTTTGGAATTGCGGAGTACTTCAATGTTCGCTCCATGCCGATCCCTGTTTAAGATAAGGAAATCTACTACCAACATTTCATAAACATACTTTTCCCATCCGTTACGTATACAGAAATCCATGGGTGTTTCATTTTTTAAATGTTCCATTTCATAAAAAGTATCCAGTGCAGTCTTAGTTTCTCCGCTTTTTTTGAAATCTTCTGATACACAAAGATATGTTTCTATATTTTTATCATTCACTGTAATTTCAGCATGAATCAGATCATAATGAAGATGTTCAACCCGTGAACTACTCGGCAACTGAGTTACCAGAGTATCTGAATTAAGGCGGGATACCGCCTTTTCAGGGTGCGTCCATGACACCACTACT
>ENA-ORUB01001717-ORUB01001717.1-human-gut-metagenome-genome-assembly--contig:-NODE-1717-length-22562-cov-14.885636_pt1 | contig 22562 bp, 15 predicted proteins | sample MGYA00241918_ERZ509200 | MGnify/ENA primary metagenome ERZ509200 (study PRJEB26280, sample SAMEA2338853) | human gut metagenome | biome: human gut; feature: human-associated habitat; material: faeces... | reverse complement strand
GCGACAGCTTGTTTATTCTATCAAAATGTTTTTCATTTGTCAAGAACTTTTTTCATAACTTTTTCAACTTATTTTCAAAGCAGTATCTATAAAGTCATGTCTGTAAATTGCAACTCACAAGCTCTACAACTCAATGTGTCCCGCGAGTCAGCTTTGATATAATATCATCCCGGCACACATATGTCAACGGATTTACTGCAATTAATTAAAGTAGTAAAACTATCTTAAAAAACACAAATTTTCTAAATTGTCTGTTTATTATATGCAATTCTCACAATTACTATCTGACAGCCTCTATCGCTTCCTTGATATTTGCCACACCGACAATCTCAATTCCACTAATATGTGACACTCCTGCAAGACACACTTTGGGAACAATACACTTTTTAAAGCCAAGCTTCTTTGCCTCAGCCACACGCTGCTCGGACATGGTAACTCCGCGTACCTCTCCGCTTAAGCCCACCTCTCCAAAGCATATGGTATCCTCACGCACTATAATATCCTTTTTGCTTGATGCGATTGCAAGCACTATCCCAAGGTCTATCGCCGGTTCGTTCATCCTTATACCGCCTGCTATATTCACATAAGCGTCACAGTCTGACAGTGACAGGTTGGCTCTTTTTTCAAGGACCGCCATGAGTAGATTTACTTTATTATAATCTGTACCATTTGCTGTACGCCTTGGATTATTAAAAAAGCTGTGACATACAAGAGCCTGTATCTCGAGAAGTATCGGACGGCTTCCCTCTATGGAACATGTGACAATTGATCCTGATGCTCCCTCGGGCTTACCGCTAAGCATATACTCCGACGGATTTTCCACCTCAACAAGTCCCTCCGCCTTCATTTCAAATACGCCTATCTCATTGGTCGAACCAAATCTGTTCTTAACACCTCTAAGTATCCTGTACGACTCATACCTGTCACCCTCAAAATAAAGCACAGTATCAACCATATGCTCTAACGTCCTCGGCCCCGCAACCGCACCATCCTTTGTCACATGTCCTACTATAAAAACAGAAATACCCAGAGTCTTTGCAAGCTGCATAAGCACTCCGGTTGTCTCCCTGACCTGTGAGACACTGCCCGGTGCCGACGCTATCTCCTCATTGTACATAGTCTGGATGGAATCTATTACAACAACCTCCGGTTTTTTTCGTTGAATCACGTCCTTTGCTATATCAAGACTTGTCTCACATAAAAGCTCCAGTGAATCCGTAAAATCACCAAGTCTGTCGGCACGCATCTTTATCTGATGCAGGGATTCCTCACCTGACACATAAAGTAATGGCACCTTTTTTTGTGAAAGTTCCCTGCATACCTGAAGTAGAAGCGTGGATTTTCCTATACCCGGATCCCCTCCCACAAGCACAAGTGACCCCCTCACAATTCCTCCACCAAGTACTCTGTCAAACTCGGCTATACCTGTCACTATACGCTCCTCTTTCTCGCTTTTTACTGCCGAAAGAGGCAGAACCTGTGACGCCTTTGATTCTTTTTTTACTTTTCCCGACGAGCTTATCGACTTTTTATCTACGGTCTCCTCTACAAATGTATTCCATTCCTTACAGGCCGGGCACTGTCCCATCCATTTTACCGATTCATAACCACATTCCTGGCAGAAAAATACAGAGGTCTTTCCTTTTGCCATATTGTTCTCCTTTATAAAATACAAAAAGCCCGGCTTTCACCGGGCTAAAAATATGCTCTATTTTCTTGATACTTTGATATCGACTGAATCAACACCCTCAAGCTCTACGCTTAAGCTGAGCTTGCCGCCGAGATTTGTCTTCATAGTACCTGCAACAGCTCCAGCTATGTCAATTTCGTACTCTGTCTCCTCTTCAAGACCAAGAGTAATCTGAGCATCCTCAGGTCCCTCCACAGTAAATGTCACTGTATCAGCAGTCTCCTCGAAATCCATAACCGCTGTTCCCGGAACAGACTCGTATACAAAGAGTCCGTTTCTTTCGAGCTTTGTAATCTCCTTAAAAGTCTTTACCTTGTAGATATCTCCATCCTTCTCAAAATTGTCAAGCTTTGCCTTTGCAGCCAATGTATAATCTCCGAAGCTGAGCTTTCCGTTTTCCTCAGTACGGATTAATTCACTTATTACAGCCATTTTTATCCTCCCGTAGCTATATTGATATATTAATTATAAATCCAATTCTACTCAACAGTCAATGAAATTTGTTTGTTTTTCGTAGAAATTATTACCTTATTGCCGCGCTTAATTTTGCCGGTAATAATATCCTCTGACATACGGTCTTCAATCTCCTCCTGAAGCTTGCGTTTAAGAGGTCTTGCGCCATATTTTCTGTCATACGCTTTGTCCACGATAAAGGCTTTTGCGCTGTCGCGCACTGTGAGCTCTATATCAAGCTGCTCTTTGCAGCGTTTCTTAAGCTCCTTTACAAGAAGTGTCACTATATGCTTCATGTCATCCTTGTTGAGAGCTCTAAATACAATAGTCTCGTCGATTCGGTTCAAAAACTCAGGTTTAAATATACGGCGGACCTCCTCCATGACACTGTTCTTCATACGCTCGTGATCCTGCTTTTCGTCATCACCTGCACCAAAGCCAAGGCGCTTTGGCTCTATAATAGAAGAAGCTCCTGCATTTGATGTCATGATGATTATTGTATTCTTGAAATCAACCGTACGCCCCTGTGAATCAGTGATTCTACCATCATCAAGCACCTGTAAAAGTATATTGAACACATCAGGATGTGCTTTTTCTATCTCATCAAACAGTATAACAGAAAAAGGATTGCGTCTGACCTTCTCTGAGAGCTGTCCGCCCTCCTCATGACCCACATATCCCGGTGGTGAACCAATCATCTTTGAAACACTATGCTTTTCCATGTACTCTGACATGTCAACACGTATCATGGCATCTTCTTTGCCAAAGACAGCCTCAGCAAGCGCCTTTGACACCTCCGTCTTACCCACTCCTGTCGGTCCCAAAAACAGGAATGAGCCAATCGGCTTCTTAGGATCCTTTAAACCAACACGGCCTCGTCTGACTGCCTTTGCGACAGCAGAAACAGCCTCCTCCTGTCCTATTACACGCTTGTGAAGTATCTGTTCAAGCTTTGCAAGTCGTCCTGCCTCTGACTCTGTAAGCTTATTTACAGGTATTTTTGTCCATCCCGATACTACATCCGCTATCTCATTTTCGCCGACTACAGGCTGATTTTTGGCTCCTGTGCGACGGTTCTTTCTGATAAGCTTCTGCTGTTTATTTTCAAGCACTTCCTTTTCTGACATAAGCGCGCCGGCAGCTGCGAGATTTCCTTTCGACAAAGCATTTTCCAATTGGTTCTGCTTATCTGTTATCTCTTTTTTCAGTGCAAGCAGCTCGTCAGATGATGTCAGATTCTTAAGCCTTATCCTGGCTGCCGCTTCATCCATCAGGTCTATCGCCTTATCAGGTAAAAATCTGTCATTTATATATCGTGCAGAAAGGCTTACTGCTGCTTTCACACCCTCATCTGTTATGATGACACCATGATGCTTTTCATAGAGTCCCTTTAATCCTGTGAGTATCTCTATTGTCTCATCCGCACCCGGCTCCTCAACCATCACCGGCTGGAAACGGCGCTCAAGCGCAGCATCCTTTTCCACGTATTTGCGGTACTCCTCTATGGTAGTGGCGCCGATTACCTGTACCTCGCCTCTGGCAAGCGCAGGCTTTAATATGTTAGATGCATCTAACGAGCCTTCTGCTCCTCCTGCACCTATTATAGTGTGAAGCTCATCAATGAAAAGCAGTACATTTTTGGCATTTGAAACCTCGCTTATCACCTTCTTGATACGCTCCTCAAACTCACCACGATACTTTGATTTGGCTACAAGCCCGGACATATCAAGGGAAACCAGTCTCTTACCCAAAAGAATATCCGGAACATTGCCACTGACTATATCCTGCGCAAGTCCTTCTACTATAGCGGTCTTGCCCACTCCCGGCTCTCCAATCAGACATGGATTGTTTTTGCCACGGCGGCAAAGTATCTGGATAACGCGCTCCATCTCCTTTTTTCTGCCTATAACAGGGTCAAGAAGCCCTGCCTCTGCCATATCTGTCAAATCTCTGGAATACTGATCTAATACAGGAGTCGCAGAATTGTATGATGTACCATAGCTTTTCATCAGATCCCTGTATGCAGACGGATCCTCACCCATCGCACCAAGAATATCTATAAACATCTTCTGACTGTTAACACCCATGGTGTTTAAAAGTCTTGCAGCTGCACAGTCTCCCTGCAGTACTATAGCCATCAGCAAATGTTCTGTACCTATCTCATTGCACTCAAATCTATCGGCTTCCTCCGATGCACGCTCCAATACTCTCTGTGTCCTTGGTGAATAGCCATCCCTGTCCATCACTTCGATGTTATCCCCCGGTGAAATCAGGTCTTCAATCATCGAAATAAGCTTATCATATTCCACATTGCAGGCTGTTAGAACCTCAGCTGCCACACCGGTGCCCTCTTTTATAAGGCCAGCCAGTATGTGCTCTGTTCCAACATAGCTGTAATTCATTTTCTTTGATATACGTGCAGCCAAATCTATTGCTTTTTTAGCCTTACTTGTATATGGTTTCAAGTCATATCCTCCAGTCATATTCACTAATTTAAGTCGATGAACTGCAAATCATCATCTTTGCTGTCATCTTCATTGTCATCCTTTGCACTGCTGTCTATAGTCTCAGACGGCTTATTTCCCTCATTGACAAAGCCATCAAGTGCCATTTGAACCTGATTCTTCAAGGTATCATCATCTGCAGCATTCTCCTGATCTGAAGCCTCTTTTGAATCAAAATCAGTTTTTTCATTCTCAGCAGTTTTCTTTAAATCGGATGTAATTTCTACGGTTCTTCCAACATAGGATGCATTTGATATATTTTCATCCGTAGCCATCTTTTGCTCATCTGCAGCACCTTCCGCTGTTTCTTCTGTTGTTTCTTCTGCGGCTTCTCCTGCCGGCTCTTCTACAGCTTCTTCTGCTGTTTCTTCTGCTGTTTCACCTGTCGGCTCTTCTACAGCTTCTTCTGCTGTTTCTTCTGCCACTTCACCTGCCGGCTCTTCTACAGCTTCTTCTGCTATTTCGTCCGCAGTTTCATCAGTTGCTTCGTCCAAAGCAACATTTGATACATCTTCTGCATCACTATCATCATCTTCTTCATCGTCTACTGCTTTATACCTTCTGTTTTTCACAGCTGATACAATAAGCAACAGTAATAAAATAAAGATAATAAGAACCAGTATTGCAGCTAAAACAAGATATTTATTGGCAATTCCCGGGACAAGCTCGCTCTTTGTTGTATCGTTTTCATCCTGTGCCACTGTAGGTGTACTGAGCTTGGTTCTCATATATGTGCCATCTACACTATCATATGTGTACCAGCCACTCTCACCATTGTCATTCATAGCGTATACGAGGTAAAAATCCTTTGTCTGATCATCGGTTTTTTCGACTTTGGTCTGGTAGGCTGTTGCCACACCCTTGCCCTCTATAGAGAGCGATATCTCATTATATCCTTCAGGCACATCATCCACCTTAGGCAGTAAAACCACTATAAAATGTGACTCTGAATTGATACGGACAAACTCATATGCTGTATTCTGTGCTGCATCATATACAAAAAGCCCATTGCCGCTTTCCGACTGTAAATACACAAGCGTGATATCACCAAAGGTGCCATGAAGGGTATTGTATTCAAGTCCGTCAATCACTGTCTTTGAGTGCTCAAAGCCTTCAGGAACAACATCCTCCGGAATGTCATTTACCATAGTCCACTCTGTGCCATTTATATCGAACTTCTTCCAGTTATCCTGCTTATCTGCATTCTCCGGATCATCCTCGGCTCTTCTGGTAACAACTATATTGTATGTGCTTGTGCTGCCGTCCTCTGCTGTCACAACAACGCTGATCGTATTCTCTCCAACCTCAAGTGAATCATTGCCTGTGACCGATGTCACACTCGCCTTGGAATCAGCCGGATTTGCTGTAACCGCAAGACTTGAACAGCTGTAATCTACTGTAGCTGTGTAATCCTTTGTCGCAGCAGAAAACTCAGGGGAAAGCGTACCTGCTGAGATAACAAGCGAACCAAGAGATGCGTTTGAGGATTTCTTTTCCTCTTTGTTTTCATTATCTTTATTTACATTGCTGTCATTGCCGGTATTGCTGCCGGAATTGTCCTTGTTATCCTTGTTGCTGTTTGAATCGTTGTTTGATGAAGCACTTGTTACCGTCACTGTTGCAGAACCAACTCCAATACTCGGGGTTCCACCATCCACATCTGTAGTATCATCCAATGGTTCTTGTATCGAAAAAGTACATGAACCTACAGATGTTGCCTTATACGAAAAGCGCTGAACATCACCTACACCAGCTCCAATTGTAAAATACTCATCACTGCTTCCGCCAAGTACTCCTGAACTTTTTTTTAAAACTCCCTGAGCTCCATATCCGCTTGTAATCGACAACGTAACTGTTACAGTATCACCAACTTTAACATTCGACTTATTTACTGAAACACTAATATTGGCTGCCGCCAGTACCGGTACTCTACTAAATAATGTCGTCGTTAAAATCAACATCATTGTTAAAATAATACTACGAATTCTTCTCATCTCTATTAATTACTCCTATTGTGTTAATTTTGATTTACCTAAAATCGAATTATTTATTAGCATAATATCCTTTATAGTTACTTTTCCATCTTTATTTACATCTGCTGCCTCCAAATATTCTCCATTCAATGATATTTTTTTAAGAATATTTCTATTTGTAAGCATTATATCTTTAATGGTCACTTTTCCGTCACCATTTACATCACCAAATATAACAATATCAACTGTTTTTACCAAGTTTCCATTTGGATCATATACAGCTATTTTATTTCCAGTACCAACAATTCCATTATTTTCTACACCCGAACTGTTTAAAATTTTAATCGAACCTGCAGAAACAGAAATATTCTTCTTAATTACATCTGAACTAACATTAGGTTCTACGCCAGTAACATATGTATCTATTTTATACTTAGACGATGAGATACTAACAGATGAATTAATTGTATTGTTATTATTGTTTGTATTATTTGCTGCTGATGCCTGTCTATTTATATTAATAGTATAAGTTCTTGTGTCACCACTTTGTGACTTACAATTAATCTTGATTGCATTATTCCCAACAGTAAGTGAGTAACTTCCTGTGCCTGTTATTCCACTATTAGCTGATACAGGATTAGCGGAAACAACAACAGAACTAATTGAGTTAGAAACAACTGCTGAATAACTTGTTGTAGCTCCATTAAATGATGGAGTTAACGTAACTCCACTAATAGAAAGCGACTGTAAATAATTATTCGTATCGCCTGCTTTATTAAATCCAACTGCCGATGAAGGCATGTTATCGTATACTGGTATTCTAAATGTAAAAGCTTGATTTTTATCAGAGTATCCCTTAGCAACACTTTGTCCCTCAGTAAGCGCTGCCGTAACATTTGTCATATATTGATGTGAATAATATGGACAATTGTTTACAACATTAAATTTTTCAAAATATAACGTGTTTTGACCTTTATTTATATAATTTTTACCAATTTTTTCAGCTCCTCCCTGAATTGACTTTACTCTAGTATTCCATCCCTGTTGTTTAGCAAAATATAAACCATTTTTGTATATATCTTGCTTTGTTTTTCCATAAGCATTAAAATTGAAGAAATTATAATACCCTTTATATCCGGAATATGTTCCTGAAATAAGCGGACTAGTCCCATTTGTTCCTTGTTCTTGCTTAACTCGCGATGCTAAATGATATGCACTTACACCTGTATTTTTAGCTACATCTAAAAAAGTGTTCGCATAATTAATAGATTCAGTGGAATATTTTTTTGTTCCTTCCATAAATGTCCCTTTTAGAATCGCATTTACTCCTGATAAATTATCATTAGCTGAATATGCCAAGCTTTGGAATTGAAATATATTCGTTTCATCAAGAAAATTTCTCGGATCCATAATATATGCTATATATGCACTATTAGCTGATACCCAGCCTTTTTCATACTCCGTCCACGTGTTTGTAGCCCAATCATATGCTCCAACTGCAGTAGACTTTTTGGAATCATCTGCCGTCTTAGAAACGACATTTAATCCATTTCTACTTTCATTTTCAATCACCGTATCCCAATTCAAACCTGTATTTACAGCCTCAAATGTCCAGCTTGGATACTTATTGTGAAGTGCTGTAAGGTTTGGAATATAGCTGTCAGTAAAGCCTGCATTCTTCATAGCCGTGACAAAATCAGTATTGTCTCCGCTATTATTGTATGTCACCTTTATGTATGTACTGATAGTCCAGCCCGTAAATGCCTTGCCGTTTAAAGTACCCTTGACATTATACCAGACCACACCGTTTACCCTGGTCTCTCCAATTATGTCAACCTGATGGTTCCAGTTGAGTGAGACAACCTTGGTAGTGCCGGATGTGCCTGCTGCATTGCGGACATACACATTGCCACCTGTAATCGTACCTGTAGCATATGCTCCCGATGCGGTTGCAATGGCAAGCTGCTCCTCATTATTCTGCTGTATGGCATCCGCATTGCCGGTGTCTGCCGAAGCATCCCCTGTCTGCGCATTGTCTGATGCAGCTGTACCTGCTGATACAAAATCAGACCTTATATAGCTGACACACTCCTCGTTATTTGCTGCCAGATTGTACTTTGCCTTGTACCACACCTTGCCGTCTGCACCCGTGGTCTGCTCAAGAATAGTAATATCCTTGCCGTTTGAAAGCTTGTGCTCCAGCTCATACTCTGTTCCCGGTCCGCTTCTCGCCGCTACCCAGTATCTCTCATCACACACAACCTTAGCCGCCTGATCCGCATAGACTGCTATGCTGCTGTATGGTGCCAGGTCACATGCAGCTAATGACAATGTTACGACAGAGGCTGCCAGAAATTTATTTATCTTTATCATCAAATCCCCTCTTTCTTATGTGCATTGTTTACATTAATCCATTATCCATTTAATTATAATAGAATATGACCTTTGTATCAATGTATTCGGCAGAAATTTATTATTTTTTTATTGATATGAGGGTCAAAAGGTATTTTGCCCCTCATTTATGATTAATCGAATTGCATGCAAGCATGCATCGATGATACCTTTTGACCCTTTAATCATAATATAAAAACTCCCTTCAACGTGCAGCTCATGCTTACGTTTCAGGGAGTTATCTGATTCATATTCTGCTTTTTCTTACTGTCTCCTGTAGCTTTTTCTAGCTGAACAGGGATTTTATCTTATCCCATAAATCCATGAAAAAGTTACCAATCTTTTCCCAGAAGCCCGGGTCATTTATCTTATCGCCAAGCTTTGATGCCCAGTCATGTGCCTGGTTGATGACTGAATCCCAGTCGATATTGGCATCCTTAAGCTTCATAAGAAGCGATGTCAGCTTTGCAATATCATCATCAGAAAGCTTCAGGTCGTAATCCTTTGCAGCCTCCTTTATCGCATCCTTTATCTGGCTTTCATCCTTGAGCCTTCCACCGGCAAGCTGCTTCTTTAGGTCTGCAATCATTGCCTCGATATCCTGCGAATCGCCGTCAATGCTCTTGTTGAGCTCTCCTGTTGTGACAAGCTCATCCATCGCTGCGTCTGTCACCTTGTCGTCAAGCTTCTTGCCTGTCATCTCCTCGTATGCCTTTAGTGTGCCTACAAGTGCTGCCGTTCCGGAAATAGGGAAAGGTCCTGCGACTATGATTTTAGCATCAGCTATGCCTGCTGTGGCAAGCGCATTCTTGTACATTCCTACCGTACAGTAATTGATATTGTGTGTGGAAACACTAAGACCCGCACCCTTTTTATCCTCTGTAATGAGTACTGAGGAAAGTGACCTTGTGCCAATCTCGCTCTTGCTGATGTATGAATCGAGGTACTTGTGCTCCTCATCATTATTTACATAGACCACATCGTATTTGTCCAGATCAGTGAGCTCGATTCCCATAAATCCAAGCACTGTCGCTCTCTGATCCGGTGTGAGGTCTGCTCCAAGACTTAAGTATGGCTTATCATTATTGCTGATGGTCACCTTGTCGTTTGTCTCACTGCCGGCTGTCGTTGTGCTGTCTGCAGTACTGTCTGTGTTACTCTTATCAGCTGCGTCACTGCCTGATACATCAACACTTGAAACTGTATCCGTCTGCGTAGCTGTCTCTGTTGCAAATACTGCCGGATTCATCGTAAACAGTGTCACCGCAGCAAGCACGCTACATACAATACTCTTTGCTTTTTTCTTTATTGATCTAATCATTTTTCCTCCAATCTACTGCTCTATATCATACGAAATTGTAAAGCTGCTTCCGTCGAAGCTGACATCTGCCATGCTTCCGCATACCACAGGCATCATTGGCGACATATGACCTATATCCAGATCCATGATGATTGGCACATTAAAATCTCTAAGCAGTGATGAAAGCGCCTGTCTGTGGTCTATTCCAAACATTTCCTCTCCGAAGTGCGCCGGGCGTCCGATAAGAAAGCCCTTTACATTTGAAAACCATCCTGCATTTTTCATCTGCCACATAGCCCTTCTCATGCCCATCACATTAAGGTCACAAGCCTCAAGGAACCATATGATACCATCATCACTGTAGCGCTCATTAAATTCCCTTACATGGTCAAACGATGTACCAAGCAGATTGATAAGACAATCCATGCAGCCACCAAGCAGCCTGCCTCTCATGGTAAGCATGCTTTCCTTTGCCACCGCAGGAATAGAGCTGATACACGACTTTTCAGTCAGGTTGTAGCCCACAAACGGAGCATTCTCATCCTTTATCGATTCCTTCTCCCACATAGGGTAATTGGTAAATGAAAGCTTCCTGCCACAAAGCAGATTAAATGCATCGGTAAGTGACTCATGCCACACCTCCATGCCAAAGCTGCCCGCACACGGCCCGTAAATACCTGCTGTATCTGCAATAGTAGCCTCCAAAAATGTGAAATTCGTGTTATCGGAATAGCCCATGTACCATTTCGGCTTTGACTGCTTCACGCGCTCAAAATCAATATAAGGCACTACCTCGCACATCAGCTCGCCACCACCACATGATATAAGCACATCACTGTCAACAGAAGCATAGCTCTCGTTCAGCTCTTCTGCGCACTTCTTAGGTGTATTGCTGATACCTATGCCACTGTCGCACCTGCAGTTAGGTCCCTCTATCGTCTTATAACCCATGCTGTGAAACCTTTTAATGGCATTGTCAAAGGCACTCCTGTACGGCTCTGTTGTACAGCCCATCGAGGGCGCCACAAAGCCTATTGTTCCTCTATCCTTTAGAAATTCAGGGTATCTCATGTTTCTATCATCCTATCACTATTATTTACATATCTAAGCTTCTGTCTGAAGTAAAATATGTAGGATTTTATCATTTCTGTCCAGGTCATTTTACTGTCATAATTAAATGTCGTCGTGTACTGCAAATGCTGTCTGTTGCACCAGTTGTATATATCATGCAGACTTATCGAATCAACATGCTTTATATTGTTCATAAACACCTTAACCTTTGAAAGCTCATCCTCACTGTCAATGTATAGATGAAAGATAGTATTCGGACATTCAATTATTATCTGCTGTTCTCCTATATTTTTCATCAATGTATCCTCTATTGAATAATGTATCCTGTGTGATTAAAAACATTATCGTCTGTCACACCAGGATGTGAGTAATAACAAAATATCGTAACTGTTCAGTACCTTCACAGTTAAAAAATATCACATAACCATAGTACTACACCGGTGTCACAAAATCCAGTCATTTTTGCCTGCCAATTCTTACTATTTTATTAAGAAAAACGGTAAATATCATACCCCCTCACAGTCAAATGCCGGAATGAAGCTGTCCTTTGCCACGTCCCCCTCCTGTATAAATGCATTCGTGATTCCTATTTCGAGGGCATAGTTAACAAGTCTTTCATACTCTCTCTTTGTCACTGTGCGGTTTATCTCAGGATAATCCTTTAGTGCAATCGGCGTAAACTGGCTCATCATGCTTATATATACGTGATCATGATATGTATCATACAGGTACTTAAGTACAGCCTTTGCATCATTCACATGTCCCGGCAGTAGAAGCTGTCGCACAATAACTCCCTTTTGTATGAGTCCTGTCGCATCGTCAATCACGACATCCGGCTGCTGCCTGACCATCTCTGAAAGCGCCTGCTTTGCGACAGACGGATAATCTTTTGCCCTTGAATACCTTGCCGAAAGCGTACTGTCCATATATTTAAAATCCGGAAGATACACATCCACTATGCCCTCAAGCAGCTTTAGCTCTGTCACATTTTCATATCCGCTCGTATTGTATATAATAGGAAGCTTCATGCCACGGCTTTTTGCATCGTTTACCGCCCACACTATATCAGGGATATACTGCCCCGGTGTGACCAGATTAATATTATTTGCGCCTTTGCCCGCCAGTTCCATGAAGATATCACTCAGCCTCTCTTTACTGATTACCTTTCCCTCTTTTCCGTCAGAGATCTCCCTGTTCTGGCAGAACACGCAGTGCAGGCTGCAGCCTGAGAAAAAAACTGCCCCGCTTCCTCTTTTTCCTGATATGCATGGCTCCTCCCAATAATGAAGTGCTGCTCGCGCCACCTTTATTTCAGATGAAACGCCACATACGCCTGTTTGTCCGGTTCTTCTGTTTATGCCACATTTTCTGGGACACAATAAGCAATTCTCGTATTTATTCATATTTTTCATTTTAACCCTTGCTAAAAATAATGTTTGATACTACAATCTATATGATTATGCGGTGCATATGTCATGCACCTTCAGTAGTCATTTTAAAATTATACCATAACTATTCTTACAGAAGAGAATAGTTAAAATACACAATAAGGAGATTACAATGAATCAGTCAAACTGTATCGTCGCCCAGTCAGGCGGCCCAACTGTTGCAATCAACGCAAGCCTTGCAGGAGTCATCGCAGGAGTAAAAAGCTCTGAGAAATACGATATCTGCTATGGCGCCGTAAACGGAATACTCGGCATATTAAATGAGAATTATCTCAATCTGTCAGATATTTTTGCAGATGATGCTAATCTTGAAAAGCTTAAGACCACACCTGCCATGTATCTTGGCTCATGCCGCCACAAGCTCCCTGATTACAAGGATGATGATTCACCATATGTATACATCTTCCACCAATTCGATAAGCTTTCTATAAAAGCTTTCTTTTACATCGGTGGAAATGATTCGATGGATACCGTATTAAAGTTATCCGATTATGCAAAAAAAATCAACAGTGATGTGAAAATTATAGGGATTCCAAAGACCATCGACAATGACCTGTGCATGACAGACCACACTCCGGGCTTTGGCTCTGCCGCCAAATATATCGCATCAAGCATGCTTGAGATAGCCCATGATACCTTTATCTATGCTGTTAAGAGTGTTACAATCGTTGAAATCATGGGACGTGACGCAGGATGGCTCACTGCCGCTTCCGCTCTCGCACGTAATGAGTACAATACAGCGCCTCAGTTCATCTATCTGCCTGAGGTGGATTTCGACAAGGACAAATTTGTTGCCGATATAAAAGAAGCCCTTACGCGCACTAACAATGTGATAGTTGCCGTATCCGAAGGAATACATGACGCAGACGGCTCATACATTACATCATCAAAGGCCGCATGTGACCAGTTCGGACACCAGCAGCTAAGCGGTGCCGGAAAAGCTCTTGAGTTCATCGTAAATGAAAACATCGGTGTCAAGGTGCGCTCTGTAGAGGTAAATGTGCTCCAGCGCTGTGCCTCACATCTTGCATCATTAACCGATATCGAGGAATCTTTTGCTCAGGGTAAAAAGGGTGTCACTATTGCAGCAGAGGGTGTGACCGCATCAATGGTATGCTTAAAGCGCATCTCAAATGATCCTTATCAGGTGGAATACACATATTCTGCTATCAAGGATATCGCAAACGAGGCCAAGTCTGTGCCAAGAGAGTGGATCAATGATGCGGGCAATGATGTGAAGCCTGAGCTTATCGAATACTTAAAGCCACTTATTCAGGGAGAAACCGCTGTAGCCTACAAGAATGGTCTGCCTGACTATATGGATGTGTCACATCTTCACAAATGTAACTGATTTTAGCTGCTGTCTACACCCCGGTGTGGGCAGCAACAGCATATCTCCAAGGAGGTCGATTTACATGAAGAAAAAAGTGCTTATAACCTGCGCCGTTGTGCTTGGTGTGCTTTTGGCTGTTTATCTTGGCTTTGCCTTTTATTTTAGCAGCCACTATCTGTTCAACACAAAGATTAACTCTGTAAAATACGCAGGGAAAACTGCAAAAGAGGCATTAGAAAAAAATACAGCCCTAAGCCGCGACTATCTGCTCATAATCACTGATAGAAAAGGCAACAGCTTTTCACTTAAGGGACCTGATTTTTCCTATGAATATGTCTCAAACGGTGACGAGAAGCAAATCCTAAAAAACCAGAATGCTTTTACATGGCCTGTCAGTCTCTTCAAAGCTCAAAACTATACTCTAAAGGGTTCGTCCAAATATAACGATGCCGCTTTGGCGGAAAAGCTCAAGGCTCTTGATATTTTCAGTGATGACTACATTGAAAATCCGGAGGATGCCCATATCGAGATAAAAGACGGCGAATACAATGTGATTGAAGAGAAAAAAGGCTGCAAGCCGATATATGACAGCATCCTTGCCGAAGTAAAGGACGCCCTGGACAATGAGCTTCCAAAGCTTACCTTAAGTGATGACTGTTATGAAGCCCCAAAAATCACAAAAAACAGTGATACTATCAAAAATGAAAAAGAAGCCCTCGACAAATACACTGCTTCAACCGTCACTTACAAAATTGAAGGTGCCGACGAGAAGCTTGACTCAGCCAAAATCCTTGATATGCTAAGCATCTCAGATGACGGCAGCGTGAGCATAGATGATGCCAAGGTCACTAAATATGTCCAGCAGCTTGCTTCCAAGTACAATACCTTCGGCCGCAAACGCTCATTCAAGACATCGTCCGGTGACACTATTGAAATAGGTGGTGGAGACTACGGATGGGTAGTCAGCAAGAAAAATGAGAAAGCCCAGCTCCTTTCAGATTTAGAGGGAGGCAAGCCAGTGGAAAGAGAGCCTGTTTACGAGCAGACAGCACTCTACCGAGGCGCTGACGACATAGGTAATACATACATAGAGATTGACTACACAAAGCAGCACATGTGGTATTACAAGGATGGTGCTCTCCAGATGGAGTCTGATTTCGTATCAGGTAATCTCGCCCGTCAGAATGGTTCCGTAGATGGTGTATACAAGATTGTTTACAAGCAGAGAAATGCTACTCTTGTCGGCGAGGGATACTCTTCTCCTGTCAGCTATTTTATGCCGTTTGCCTACAATATAGGTATCCATGATGCCAGCTGGCGTGATACCTTCGGAGGAACAATTTACAAAACCTCCGGCTCACACGGATGTATCAATGTGCCGCCTGCTTTTGCAGAGCAGCTGTTCAACGCTGTGGATAAGGGCACTCCTGTTGTTGCCTACTACAGAGAGGCTGTCACTCTGACAAACAATGCTGCAAAGATGTCCAATGCATACTCGTATGTGGCTCCTGATGCTGCGCAATAAGTGTGAATTGCTTGGTATTTTTCAATAATACGGGAAGGGGCGTAAGTCGCCGGAGTGACTGCCATACAGCATAGGCGCTCTTTCGTAAGCGCATAGCGTAGCTGCCTAGATACTGTAGAATTATGCACACGATACATAAAAATGAGCTCCCACGGATGGGAGCTCAAGGAGAACCGCGCCATGGACGGCGCGTTTCGACGGTTTTGTCGGGCATAGAAGCCCTAAAAGCATAATTCGTACAGTATCTTGGCAGAGTAGCGTAGCGAACGAGAGAGTGCCTATGCTGTATGGCAGTCACTCCGGCGGCTTACGCCCCGTATTTCTATAGCCCTATGCTATGCAAACTGGCTATTGTAGAGATTTGCATAAAATCCGTCCGCTGCAAGCAGGCTCTCATGATTGCCCTGCTCTATAATCTTTCCGTCTTTCATAACAAGGATAATATCAGCTTCCCTGATGGTAGACAGACGATGAGCCACTATAAAACTGGTTCTGCCCTGCATCATGGTAAGGAATGCCTTCTGAATCTTAATCTCTGTACGTGTATCAATCGAAGATGTAGCCTCATCCAATATCAGCATAGGCGGTAAGCAGAGCATGACTCTTGTGATGCATAATAGCTGCTTCTGTCCCTGTGACAGGCTGCCGCCGTCCTCACCGATTTCAGTATCATAGCCCTTCGGCAGACGTCTGATAAAGCTGTGGGCATGGGATGCCTTTGCTGCTGCAATGATTTCCTCATCTGTGGCATCAGGCTTTCCCATTATGATATTGTCACGGATTGTACCCTTCTTGAGCCATGTCTCCTGAAGCACCATACCATAGTTGTCACGAAGACTCTCTCGTGTGATTTTTCGGATATCATGTCCGCTCACCTTAATTATTCCACTGTTTACATCATAGAATCTCATAAGCAGATTGATAATAGTCGTCTTTCCACATCCTGTCGGACCTACGATAGCCACGCGCTGTCCAGGCTTTACATGGAGATTGAAATCCTCGATAAGCTTTTTATCCGGCACATATGAGAAATAAACATCCTCTATGTCCACACGGCCGTCTGCCTCATCGAGTGTTACCGCATCTGAAGCATCCGGTATCTCTTTTTTCTCCTCAATCAGCTCAAAGATACGAGCAGCACAGGCAAGTGCGTTCTGAAGCTCTGTGATGACACCCGATATCTCGTTGAACGGCTTGGTGTACTGGTTGGCGTATGATAAGAAGCATGAAAGCTGTCCTACTGTGATTCCGCCGGTGAGTGCACTCATGGCACCAAAAATTCCGACTCCGGCATACACAAGACTGTTGACAAAACGTGTACTCGGATTTGTAAGACTTGAAAAAAATGTTGCCCTCAGTGAGCATTTCTGTAATCTGTCATTTATCTCGTCAAACTGCTCTAGCGCCTCATCCTCATGGTTGAAGGCCTGTACGACCTTTTCATTTCCTACTATCTCGTCGATGAGTGATGTCTGCTCTCCCCTTGTTCTTGTCTGCAGCTGAAACATGGAATATGTCTTTTTAGTGATAAAGCTTGCCACAAAAAGTGACAGCGGTGTGATGAGCACTACAATACATGATATCTTCACATCTATTGTAAGCATGAAAATAAGCGTGCCTGCTATTGTTGCAATTCCTGTAAAGAGCTGTGTGAAGCCCATCAAAAGTCCCTCTGAAAATGTATCTACATCGGCGATGATACGGCTGACCATATCACCGTGTGAGTGGCTGTCAATATAGGAAAGTGGCATTTTTTCAATGTTTAAAAATGCATCACGTCTTATATCCCTCACTATGTTGTAGGTCATCCTGTTGTTGCAGATATTTGTAAGCCACTGGGCTGCTGCCGCTATGACGACTATTATTGCTGCTCTTGTGAGGATGGCTGTCATAGCCGTAAAATCAACCTTTCCTTTTCCTACGATCAAATCAATTGCGCGTCCTGTGAGAATTGGAAAATAAAGCGTAAGCGCCACTGTAACAACAGACAGGGCAAGTGAAATTACAAGCAAAGGAATATATCTCTTCATGTAGCTTAATACCTTGCGCATTGTGCCTGCTTTATTCATCTTCGCATTATCCGTAGCCATACTCTACACCTCCTTTTGTCTGGTCATATCCGACTCTTTTTTAAACTGTGAATCATATATCTCTTTGTAGGTCTCGCATGTCTCAAGCAGCTTTTCATGAGGTCCGAAGCCAACCATCTGTCCGTCGTCGAGCACTATGATATTGTCCGCAAACTGGATAGATGAGGTACGCTGTGACACGATAAATATTGTCTTGTCACCATGCATGCCCTTTAATGCCGCGCGAAGGCTCGCATCTGTAGCAAAATCAAGTGCCGATGCACTGTCGTCAAGTATCAGTATGTCAGGATCCTTTACAACAGCTCTGGCAATTGTAAGACGCTGCTTCTGACCACCTGATAAGTTCTTGCCGCCCTGCTCTATCATGTAGTCAAGGCCTCCCTCCTTGCCCTTTACAACCTCTGTCGCCTGTGCTATTTCGAGTGCCTTCCACATTTCCTCCTCTGTGGCATCATTTTTGCCCCAGCGAAGGTTGTCGGCTATCGTTCCTGCAAAAAGCACTGCCTTTTGCATTACAACACCGATTTTGTCTCGAAGCTGCACTGCATCGTAGTCATTTATATCATTTCCCTGAATCCTTATAGTACCCTTTGTGGCATCATAAAACCTCGGGATAAGGTTTACAAGGCTTGATTTTCCTGAACCTGTACCACCGATGATTCCGATTGTCTGCCCCTTTTGCACTGTAAAGCTTATATCTGTGAGTGTCTCATCGGCCGCTCCCTCATAGGTCATGCAGACATGGTCAAACTCAACCTCAGGTGCGCCATCCTTTGCACCAATGAGCTTAGGATTTTTCTCAGGAAGCTTTGATGGAATAGAAAGCACATCCGCTATACGATTACCGCACGCCACTGCCTTGGTCACCTGTACGATGAGGTTTGCAAGCTTTATCAACTCGACAAGTATCTGTGACATGTAGTTTACAAGTGCCACAACCTCACCCTGTGTGAGGATTCCTGCGTATACCTGCTTGCCGCCTGATACGATAACAGCGATTGTTGCGATATTTATAATGATAAATGTCAGAGGATTGGTGAGTGCTGAGATTCGTCCTACAACCTGCTGCATATTGGTTAAAAGCTCGTTGTCCCTTTTGAAGCTGTCAATCTCATCATTTTGCTTATTGAAAGCTCTTATAACCCTGGTTCCCTCTAAATTCTCCCTGGTATGTGAAAGCACTGTGTCAAGAGAGCTCTGCACCTTTTTGTAAAGCGGAAGGCTTGCAGCCATAACTGAGAATACCACTATTGAAAGCAGAGGTATGGTAACTACAAAAACCATTGCCGCTCTTACATTTACTGTAAAAGCCATCGCCATAGCTCCGAATACAATAAATGGCGAGCGAAGGAAGAGTCGAAGCACCAGATTGACTCCTGACTGCACCTGGTTTATATCGCTTGTCATCCTCGTGATAAGTGTCGATGTGCCCACTGTATCCATCTTTGAGAATGACAGTGACTCTATCTTTTCAAACAATATATGGCGAAGCTTTGTGGAAAAACCGACTGCCGCCTTTGCCGCAAAATACTGTGCTGTGACCGAACTTACCAGACCAACTGCCGCAAGCAGCACCAGCACACCTCCCATCTTCCATATATATGGCTTGTCCGAAGCCGTAATTCCGTTATCAATGATTGCCGCCATGACAAGCGGTACTATAAGCTCAAATGATGCTTCCAGCAGCTTAAATAACGGAGCACAGATGCATTCCTTTTTGTACTCCTTCAAATATTTTAATATCTGTTTCATCTTTTCCCCTTTCAGATTTTATGTCGCCGATTACAGCTTCACTATTATAGATGATTTTTCTCATATATACAAGAAAAACGATACACTAAAAAACCAGTACCATGCGGTACTGGTTTCATATATCAGCTCTTATGTATATGCTTCTTGATTGCTTCAAAGCTCTCAGGACTGATGACATGCTCTATACGGCATGCGTCCTCTGCTGCAATCTCCTTATCAACACCAAGCTTCTCAAGACACTCTGACAAAAGCTCATGTCTTTCGTATATCATCTCTGCTATCTGTCTTCCTGACTCTGTGAGTGTGATAAATCCTGCATCACTAACTGTGATATTGTTCTTCTCTCTAAGGTTTTTCATGGCTATACTCACGCTGGATTTCTTAAATCCAAGCTCATTTGCTATATCAACTGAGCGTACCACAGGAAGCTTCTTGCTGAGAATAAGTATGGTCTCTAAATAGTTTTCTGATGATTCATTGTTTCGCATTTCGAATACCCCCGTGAGTTTATTTTCGTTCGTTTTAATTCAGTTATATTATTATAACATACATTTTATTGTTTGCAAAACTTTTCTTTTGATTTGTACGTGATTTATAAAAATCCAAAAAAATATCAAAATCCCATATTTGTTATTGACTTCTAATTTATGTTAGTGTATACTAACTATCGAATCAGAAAACAAACGTATGCATGATATATTTCTAAATCTTGTATGCCATAAATGTTTAATTATATCAGATAAGACCGGCCGATCACCGGTCTTATTTATTTTAAAAAATGTACATATTCAGCTTAAACGAGAGCTCTTTTTAACCTTTCCAGCCCTTCCATAAGAACTGAACCGGGGCATGCGATATTCAATCGCACAAAGTAACGGCCATTGCCTCCAAACTCAGCTCCCTCCGACAGATAAAGGCCTGTCTTTTCACGAATCATCTGCGTAAATGCCACAGAATCATCTGTGAGTGCACTGCAGTCAAGCCACATGAGGTATGTCGCATCGGCATCCACTATGTGTATCTGCGGCAGGTTTTCTGCCACGAAGTCACAGACTGTTTTGCGGTTTTCCCAGAGATATTTTCTGAGCTCCTCAAGCCACGGCTCACCCTTTGTGAACGCTGCAACTGCTGCCGTGATGGCAAATGCGTTTGGCTCCGCCACCTCGTCTGTATTTAATGCGCGCCATACTTTGTGGCGCAAAAATTTATTTGGCACCATCACTGCCGCAGTCTGTAAGCCTGCCATATTAAAGCACTTGGTCGGAGCAATACAGGTGATGCTTATATCGGCGCAGTCCTCTGATGCTGCCGCAAACGGCACGTATGATTTTCCCGGTGCTGTGATGTCGCAGTGTATCTCGTCTGATATGACCGTCACATTGTACTTCCTGCAGAGTGCACCTATTTTCGCAAGCTCATCCTTTGTCCAGATGATACCGCACGGATTGTGAGGGTTGCAAAATATCATAAGCGAGGTCTGTGGATTGGAAAGGTCATGCTCCAACCTGTCATAGTCCACAAAATATCTGCCGTTTTCGTATCCAAGCGGGCTTTCCTGCACATTTACGCCGTTATTAAATATGGAATTAAAAAATATATTGTATACCGGCGTCATGATAAGCACATTCTCACCGGGTGTTGTAAGCTTTCGCACTGTAGATGATATGGCCGGTACGACCCCTGTGCAAAAAATCAGGCTGTCTCTTTCGATTTTAAGCCCATGGCGTCTGTCCCACCACGAAATATACGCATCATTCCACTCATCCGGAATGATGGAATAGCCAAACACTCCGTGAGAAACACGCTCTGATATTGCATCTATTATCTGTGGTGCTGTCTTAAAATCCATATCTGCTACCCACATCGGGAGCTCATTTTCTGCCACATCCCACTTTAGTGAGCCTGTATTTCTTCTGTCTACAACGGTATCAAAATCATACATAGATTATTTTCCCTCACATATTATCTTAGTCTTTGATGGGTCAACTCTGTCCTTTTCGATAGTCAGTGTGCCAATCTCTTTTGCCCTTATCACTCCGCTTGTCGGATTTAAAACACTGTCCACCTTACTGCAAATCTCTGCATCTACCGAAGAATACTCAAATGCCAATGTAGTGTTTATGAGCTTACAGTTTTTCATAACGAGATTGTCGATGTAGCAAAGCCCCTGCAAGCTCTCGATTGTGCAGTTTATAAGTGTCAGATTCTTTGCGTTCCAGCCAAGGTATTCACCTGTAATAAATGAATCATAGACTGTGACATTTTCCGTATTCCAGAAGGCATCCTTTGAGATAAGCTTTGAATCGTGCACCTCTACATTTCTTGAGCCGTCAAACGAATAGTTGCCGACCAGCTGGAAATTCTTCATGATAAGATTATTTGTATTCATGCCAAAATAATCTCCCTTTGCCGAGACATTCTCGATATCGACATGATCACAGCTCCAGAGGGTCTCCTGGGCATTTGGAAATGTCACATTTTTAAGCTTTAGGTTATTGCAGCGCCTGAAGTTCTTTGGTGCCTCAACTATTGAATCAGTGACAGAGATATTGTCTGTATACCAGACACCCGCACGCGCCATGTCAAACCATGTACAGTCCTTTACAGCTATGTCACTACAGTACCATAGCGGATATTTCCATCTAAAAAAACAGCCTGTCAGGCTAATGCCATGGCTCTCCTTAAGAGGTGACTCTCCGTCATCAAAAATTGTATCATATATATCCAGGTCGTTGCTTGCAAACAGGGCTCTTTCGCCTGTCAGAAACTCCTGATGGATTTGTTTTCTTTCGCTCATTATATATACTCCTTTTTCCCGGTAATTCTAAATAATTATCTGCCATAAAATCAAATAACCGCCGAGCACATAATATATGCATCCCGACAGTTATCATTATACCCCAAACCCTACTGAATTTATAGTATTTTATATAAGTTTAATATTACACCAAAAATGAAATTTTAAATTCCACCACCACATTTGGTGGTGGAATTTACTCCCGCACAGTAAAGGTTTACTCTTTCATATAAAA
>ENA-ORUB01001712-ORUB01001712.1-human-gut-metagenome-genome-assembly--contig:-NODE-1712-length-22633-cov-9.143414_pt1 | contig 22633 bp, 41 predicted proteins | sample MGYA00241918_ERZ509200 | MGnify/ENA primary metagenome ERZ509200 (study PRJEB26280, sample SAMEA2338853) | human gut metagenome | biome: human gut; feature: human-associated habitat; material: faeces... | reverse complement strand
GGACCCGGCCACGGACACGGGCGGACAGGCCGGCGGGAGCGTGGACGAGGACGCGGGCGCGGGGACCGGCGAGGAGATCGCCGGGCTGGTGGAGAGCCTGACCTATGTGGACAACGCGGCCGACAACAGCGACAGCATTGACATCACCCTGGACGCCCAGGACAGCGGATGGCTGAACGGATGGCTGCCGGACAAGGGGGCCACCCTGCGGCCCAAGATCCTGGGCTTTGACTGGGAGCGGCCGGGGGACCACCGGAGGATCGAGTGCGGCCTGTTCGTGCTGGACGACGTGAGCTTTTCGGACGCGCCCACCACGCTGCAGCTGGGGGGCGTGAGCAAGCCAAGCGACAGCGACTTTTCCGAGCTGGAGCGGGAGGCCATCTGGAAAAACACCACCATCCAGCGGATCGGGGCCACCATCGCGGCGCGGTACGGACTGGGCTTCACCTACGACGCGGACGATTACGACATCGAGTGCGACGAACAGGACGGAACGGACAGCAGCTACTACAACACCCTGTGCAGGAACTACGGCCTGATCCTGAAGGTGTACGCCCGACGGCTGTGGGTCTATGACCGGGAGAAGTACAAGGCCAAGCCGGCGGTGAAGACCTTTCACCGCACGGACATCCGGCCGGGGAGCTTCGGGTGGGACACCACATTGTCCGGCACATACACCGGCGGCTACTTCAACTACACGGACGCGGACAAGGACATCGACATCGTGTGCAGCGTGGGCGGCGGGACCCACACCAAGAGCGTGAACCGCCGGGCGACCAGCGTGTACGACGCCAGCCTCCAGCTGGTGGCGGAGCTGAACAACGCCAACCACGGGACGGTGAAGCTGAAGTTCGGGGTGGACGGGGAGTGGCAGGTGAGCGCGGGAAACTGCATTGAGATCGCCGGGTACGGCCAGCTGGACGGAAAATACTTTGTGGACAAGGTGACCCACAAGGTGAGCAAGAGCGGGTTCACCTCGGACTTCGAGTGCAGCGGGGTGGGCACGCCGTTTTATGCCTGGCAGGTGGGCGGCAAGATCGAGCACCACGAGGACAGCGGAGAGAGCGGCGAGACCTACGACAGCAGCTACTCCACCACCAGCCCGGCGGCAAACGCGGCCAGCTCGGCGGCAGGGGCCACGGCGGGGGCAGCGGTTACACTGACCAACGCGCCGTTTTACGTGGCCAGCACGTCGGAAAGCCCGGCCTGCCACAAGAGCGGGACGTACTACTTCTACGACGGCATTCTGATCCGGGGGCGATACCGCATGACCAACACGGCGGACCGGTGCGGGAAGCTGCCGGTGGGCAAGAACGTGACAGGCTGGGTCCCGGCCAGCTACTGCACATAGAAGCGCGCAGCCGCCGGAGCGTGACAGGAAGGAGAGAACCAGTGGCGAGCACCAACCGGACGGGACGGGTCAGCTCCATTGACTACGGGGCGGGCACTTATGAGGTGACCTACTTTGACCGGGGGCGGAGCGTGACCCGGAAGATCAACGCCATGAGCAACGGCGAATACAAAATGCCCACGGTGGGCCAGATCGTGAGCGTGACCCACACCAGCAGCGGACTGGCGGCGGCCACCACCACGGGGACGGTGTGGAACCAGACCAACAAGCCGGCGGAGGGCTACCAGGGCCTGTACCGGAAGGAGTACGCCAGCCGGAAGGGGCAGGCCTATGACCGCTACGACGAGAACACAGGGGTCTACACCCAGTACGTGGACAAGCGGACGGGGCGCACCTGCAACGGCGAGATCTACGACGAAGCAAAAGGACCCATCAGCCTGGTGGGCGGCGGCCAGATACAGGTGAGCAGCGGCGGGGCCAGCGTGAGCCTGAATGCCAAGACGGGCGTGGGGATCGCGGCGGGCACGACGGTGAGCCTGGAGGCCGGGGGCGCGGTCAGCGCGGAGGCCGGAGGCGCGTTCGGCGTCAGCGCCGGCAGCAAGTTCTCCCTGGAGGGCCGGGAGGGGCTGGAGATCGAGGTGAGCGGCGGCGAGGCCAAGATCACCCTGAACGGCGCGGTGATCACCGTGAACGAGGCGGGGGACGTGAGCATTACCAGTCCCACCAAGATCGAGCTGACGGCCCCGGAGATCAACGCCGAGGCCGGGACGGGGGACGTGACCATCCAGGGGATCAGCCTGGTCAACCACACCCACACGGACAGCCTGGGCGGCGGCACGACACCGCCGAAGTAAGGGGGAGAGACAATGGCAATCGGCAGTTTCATGGGCCGGACGTTCACGGTGAGCGACCGGCGTATCTTTACCCCCAGCAACCTGAAGGGGAGCACAGGGAGCGACTGGGCCACCCACGACCGGACGGGGGCCAAGGCGCGGAGCCAGTGGATCGCCCCGAAGCTGAAGTCGTACAGCTATGACCTGCTGCTGCGGGCACAGGACGGGGCAAGCCCGCGGAGCACGCTGGAGCACTTTCAGAGCTGCGCGGAAAAAGGCGTGGCGGACTACTTCATCGTGGGAAACGCACCCATTTCCTCCTACCCGTTCAAGATCACGGACGTGAGCGACGAGTGGGCGGCGGTGCTGCACAGCGGGGCGCTGGTGGAATGCAAGGTCACGCTGACCATCGAGGAGTATTTGTAGGGGGTGAGGAGACATGTTGAGCACGGGAGACGCGGTGATCGACATTCAGCCGGGAAGGGCGGACGAGAGCACGGCGGCGGAGGTGCTGCGGAACCTGCAGGTGCTGTACGGCACCGTGGCGGGAGAGCAGGCGCTGGACCGGGAGTTCGGCATTGACGGCAGTATCATCGACGGGCCGCAGGAAAACGCCCAGGCGCTGCTGGTGGCCGAGTATGTGCGGAAGACGGAACGGTACGAACCCAGGGCAAAGGTGGCCCGGGTGGAATGGACGGCGGACAAGGCCGCCGACGGAATGATGATCCCAAAGGTGGTGATCGAGCTTGTCTAACATCGGTGAACTGGCCAACTGCCCGGAGCTGAACTTCATCGAGAACATGACACTGCGGGAGACGGAGGAGCAGCTGAGCGCCCTTTACACCCGGTACTACCGGGAGATCACCGGCAAGGAGCCGGGGCTGGGGGCGGCGGACCCGCTGAACCTGCTGATCAAGGCGTTTGCGGCCATGGAATACCAGACCATGCAGTACGCGGACACCAAGGGGCGGATGGAGCTGCTGAAGACCTCCACCGGGGAGGCCCTGGACGCGCTGGGTGCCCTGGTGGGCGTGAGCCGGAAGGAGCCGACCCGGGCAACGGCCACGGAACGCTTTACCCTGTCCGAGGTCCGGGGGACGGTGACGGCCATCCCGGCAGGGACGCGGGTGAAGACAGAGGACGGGAAGTATTTCAACACGCTGGACTACGCGGAGATCGCGGCGGGGGACCTGTACGCCGACGTGGTGGTGCAGGCGGAGGAGGCGGGCGCGGGCAGCGCCGGCCTGCTGGCCGGGGCCATCAAAATCCTGGTGGACCCCATCCCCTACATCGCCGGCGTGAGCAACACCACGGAGAGCACGGGCGGGCTGGACACGGAGGACGACGACAGCCTGACGAGGCGTATCTACCTGTCCCCCAGCGTGTACAGCTGCGCGGGGCCGCGGGACGCCTACGAATACTACGCCCGGGAGTGGCGGGGGGACGTGGCGGACGTGCGGACGGACAGCCCGCAGCCCAACCAGGTGGACATCTACTTCGTGATCCAGGACAAGGAGGGCCTGCGGCTGCCAAATCCCACGGAGCTGGCGGAGATGGAGGCGTACATGAGCGGAGAGAGCATGCGGCCGCTGTGCGACCAAGTGAACTGCAAGGCCCCGGAGGAGGTGGAGTACGCCATCTCCCTCACCTACTGGATCGGGTCCAGCGACCAGAAATCGGTGAGCGAGATACAGAGCCGGGTGAGCGCGGCGGTGGAGGAGTTCCAGACCTGGCAGCGGAAGCTGGGGCGGGACATCAACCCCACGGAGCTGATCGCCCGGGTGCGGGAGGCGGGCGCCAAGCGGGTGAAGCTGACGGCCCCGGCGGACAAGGTGGTGGAAAAGCACGAGCTGCCCAAGTGCACAGGGGCCACCGCTGACTATGGAGGGCTGGAGGATGATTAAGAGCCTGCTGGACGCGGAACTCCGGGACGGGCTGCCGCGGGTCTTGCAGAAGCAGCCGTGGGTGGAGGCTCTGTCCCGGGCGGTGCTGGACCTGCACCGGCAGACCATGGGCTTTATCGACGGGAGCCAGATCTACACGGCCATCGACACGGTGAGCGAGGCGGTGCTGGACGCGCTGGCGGTGAGCTGGAAGATCGACTGGTACGACCCGGAGTACGACCTGGAGCAGAAGCGGAGGATCGTGCAGACGGCGCTGACCATCCGGCGGACCATGGGGACGGCCGCGGCGGTGAAGGCCCAGGCGGACGCCATCTACCCGGGGTCCACGGTGGAGGAGTGGTACGAGTACGGGGGGAAGCCGGGGTACTTCCGGCTGCGGGTCAACATCATGACCGTGGAGGAACAGGAGAAGTTCGCGGCCATGTCCATGGCGGAGATCGAGCGGCGGCTGGCGGCGGCCAAGCGGTTCTCCTCCCACCTGGAGGAGGTGGAATACTACGACGCGGGCGGCACGGCCACGGGATGGGGCTTTGCGGCCTATGTGGGCGGGGAGCTTGTGGAGAGCTGTACCACCATACGGGTGAACCCAAGCCCGGACGACCAGAAGGGGACGGCGACAGCCTTCGCCCTGGCGGCGTGCGTGGGTGGCATTTTGACGGAGTACGGCACGACAGAACAGAAGGAGGAGGCACTATGGCCTGGATCGGAATAATCACCAACAACGGAAACGACCTGCTGACCCGGTGGGTGGAGGGGAAACAGCTGACCATCACCCGGGCGGCGGCGGGACAGGGCCGGGTGGACCCGGCGGCCATGCTGGCCCAGGCGGCCCTGGTGAATGAGAAGCAGGCGGCCAGCATTATTTCCAACACACCGGTGGACAAGGGGCAGCGGCTGAAGCTCCAGGTGACGCCCCAGAGCAACGCGGGGTACAGCCTAAACCAGTTCGGCGTGTGGGCAAGGCTGGACAGTGAGGCGGAGAAGCTGATCGCCCTGTTCCAGACGGACACGGACATCGGCGTGGAGATCCCCAGCAAGGCGGACATGCCGGACTTTGTGTACACGTTCTACGGACTGCTGGCCTTCTCCAACCAGGGGAGCCTGACGGTGAACATTGACGCGGCGGCGGTGGTGACGGCGGAGACGCTGAGGCAGGCCGTGGCGGAGGCCGTGGGGGTGCATGAGGAGGATGAGGAGGCCCACAAGGCCCTGTTTGACAAAAAGGCAGACCTGAGCGAGAGCGGAAAGATGGAGGTCTCCCAGCTGCCGGTGGGGACCCCGGGCGGTGTGGCGGGACTGGGTGAGGATGGAAAGGTCCCGGTCGAACAGCTGCCGGCGGGCATCCCCAATGGCCTTGCGGAACTGGATGAGACAGGAAAGGTGCCCTCCTCCCAGCTGCCCGGCTATGTGGACGACGTGGTGGACGGATACTACCACGAGGGGGCCTTCTATTCCGACCTGACGCATGAACATAAGATCACGCCGGAGAGCGGGAAGATCTATGTGGACGTGGAGAGCAACATCACCTACCGCTGGAGCGGGACGGTGTATGTGGCCATCGGCTCCGACCTGGCCCTGGGCGAGACGGCCAGCACCGCCTACCGGGGGGACCGTGGCAAGACGGCCTACGACCACAGCCAGATCAAGAAGGGCAACCCCCACGGAACAGCGGCATCGGACATCGGGTACACGGATACTCATGGGCTGAAGGCCGAAGACCTCCAGGCGGCCATTGATGCGCTGGCACAGCGCCCCTCTATGGATGTGAAGGCCGCGGAATTGAAAGACGCCATTGCGGACAAGGACGCTGTTCTGATCACAGACAGCGCGGAAGAGGATACGCTCAAACGGATCCTTTGGAGCAAGATCAAGGCATTGTTTGCTGCGGCCTCCCACACTCACTCCGCCTCCAACATAACCAGCGGGACCCTCTCTGCGGCCCGGGGCGGGACCGGACAGACCACCTTAACGCCCACGGTCACGACAAAGGGGGTACGGCAGATCTATGCGGGCACATCGGATATGACCGCAGGGAGCAGCAGCCTGACTACAGGATGCATTTATCTGGTCTATGAGTGAGGTGAGCGCAGGTGGCCAAAGAGGCTTATTTAGGAGTATCCGCCAAAGCGCGCAGTATCGCAAAGATATATATCGGCGTCGGCGCGAAGGCCAGAAGGGTGACGGCGGGATATATCGGGGTGGGTGGAGTTGCCAGATGCTTCTACAAGCTGGTCCGATATGGACACTATGAGCTGGGAGATCGGCTTGCCGCGTATCCTACTTATAAGCGGACCTGTGTAGCTGGAGCTTATACCGATGATCTGGCTGTCTTTGCCGGGGGCGGCTATAACGCCGGAGGCGAAGACGAGTTCCTGGATGAGTATGTGATCTACCGGGGCGATACGGTAGAAAGTCAAGGTACGATCGGTGACGAAAACCTCTGGCTCGGTGCATTGATCTATAACAGCGATGGGAAAACCGTCAAGTACGCGGTATTCTTTCCAAATAAATATCTTGTCAATGGTGTGGCTTTTGACAACGATGGAACCAAACGCAGATTCAGGCTAACGGGCCCCCGGATAGACTATTGCCCACTAAAACAGTCACAAACATATAAGCATGCCGTATGTATGGAAGAGGATAACTTGCTTGGCAGTTCAAATAAAACAGCAATGGTTTATGGGTATAATGCTGCCCTGACTGAAGTGGTGATGGCAAAATTTACGGATTGCGATACTCGAACTTATGGCCACATAGGGCAGCTCGGAACCGGAATAGGCGCGGGTTTGATATGTCCGAATAATGAAGCGGCAGCTCCCTATGAAGATTATAAGGCAACTATCATTGATCCAGACAACTACACACAGACCACCATCTCTCTGGTTTCGGATCGAGAGTATCATGACTGCGTTGGAAAATATGGATTGCCAATGGTGGGATTTGTTTCAAATCAAAATAGTCGGTCTGCCGAAGTTATAGACAGAGAGACCTACACCAAAATTATGGTCAAATTAAAAAACCATTGGCCCGGCGGGGGCGGCTTCGATGCTGCAGCGTGTGCTCCTATGGTCCGGCATGATGTCGCAGTCTTAGCATTTGCCGATTCTTCAAATGGTCGCATGTCCATCAACAGTCTGTCCATTGAGTTGACGCAGGAAACTGTGGGAACGTCTATGTCATCAGGTCAACCGGTTCGTGATTCCGGCTGGGCATTATCGGGACCGAATACCATGCTGCAGGTATGCGGTTCGGCTGGAAATACATCGGCAACGCATGGGAACCCAACTGACTATGTAAGAGCTTTTAACTGGGTAGAGCCCTAGATCATAAAGGAGGAATATTACCATGAACAAACGATACGCCATCTGGGATAAGCAGTCTCAGATCATCACCCCGTCCGGGGCGGTCTTTACCGCGGAGGAGTGGATGGAGCGGTATCCCGTAGCCAAGCTCCCCAATATCACCGTTCTCTGCGCGCGGGGAGAGATGAACGGAGCCTTCTTCGGAACGCTCAATTCCATGAAGGAGCTATATGAAAATGAGGGGTGCGATTTCTCTGGATGCACCACGGGGGACGAGATCCTGGACAGGATGCAGGAGTTCGATGATGAGAAACATGCACAAGAGCCCGAGATCAGCAATGAAGCCATCACGGCAGACGCACTGACATCGATCGCAGCCAGCCTGGAATATCAAAACATGCTGACATTAGAGGATGTGGGGGTGTAAGTATGAACTTCGACCGGATCACAATGTACTATGAGAGCGGGCTGTGGTCTAAGGGGATGGTGATCACCGCAGTAAAAAAGGGGATCATCACCACCGAGCAGTATCAGGAGATCACCGGCGATGAGTACACCGGGAAGCTGAGCTCCATCACGACTGACGAGCTGGATGCCGCATATCAGGAAGGGGTGCAGGAGGCATGAATCTGAATTATCACGACATCATGAAAGCCCAGGGCAAGGCCGACGCACTGGATCTCCGCGCCCGAGCGCCGGAGCTGGACGGAACGGCCATTATCGCAGAGGAGGGCAAGGTGCCGCAGTTCGACGGCACGAAGGATTACTCCGGCTGGGCCATCGGCTCCCCCGTGTGGGAGGAGGTCAACGGAGAGCGGCAGGTATTCACCCTGCTCCAGCCACACAACGCCAGCCACTACCCCGGGAGCACCCCGTCCAATACGCCGGCGCTGTGGTCGATCCGGCACACCAAAGACCCCTCTAAGGCAAAGGAGTGGCTGGCACCAAACGGCACCAGCGGCATGTACATGACTGGGGAGTGCTGCGTGGACGGCGGCGTAGTATATCGCTGCCTGACGGACAACACCGTACATCGTCCAACGGATCACCCGCAGGCGTGGGCGGCGGTCGAGGCATAAAAAGTCCCCTGCACATGGTACAGGGGAAGGGCATCCAAATTTGAAACGGTTCACCCACTGCGCGAGAGATGGTCAATCCTGAGTGAGGAGAGACGCATATTTTTGCTTCTCTCCCGGGGTCATAGCCTTGAATATGTTTTCGACCTTTGATAGCGAGATGGGGCGGCCCCCACGTTCCGCAGCCAGATAGGCAGGCAGCGTCATATGCAGCTCCCTGGCCATCCGGCTGCGGGAAATACCCCGTGCAGCACGCATCTCACCCAGCAGGAGAGAGAGCGCCTTGTAGGCATCCAATTCACTCACCTACTATCCCCCGGTTTGCCCGGACAGTGGGTGATATGACTAGCTCAAACGGGTCCAACTGGAGGGCATAGCAGACGCGGACACCAGTAGAAAAGGAGCTGGAGGTCAGCTTTGTCTCCCCGGATTCCAGACGTTGATACTGGCGGAGCTGGATCTCCGCAATTTTCGCCACCTGGTTCTGGGTCAGGCCCAGTTCCTCGCGGCGGGCCGTCAGACGGTATCTCCCCAGCGGAGGGATGTCTTCCAGGGTATCGAACAGGCCGCTTACTTCCTTATCACTCATCTGAGAAAATGGTTTCATTTTGGTGCATCTCCTTTGCGTATTGATCGACACGTCGTGTATGACGGTACAGAACGATTATACGACGTGTGTGACGTAAAAACAACCGCCGAGATCGCCAAAGATGGGCAACGTAGATATTTCATCACAACAAGGAGAAAGAAATGAACAAAAAATATTTGATGTTACCAAAGGGAGGTAACGCCTAAATGGATGCGATAATACAGACGCTGTTGGCCTGTGTCGGCTCTTCCGGGCTCACGGCCATCATCCTGGCACTGCTCCAGCGGAGATGGTCCAAGGCGGACAAGCGTGACGCGGTGGTGGCTGGCCTGAAGGTGCTGACGGTGGACAGAGTGCGCTATCTGGGAAAATGCTACATTGCGGACGGGAAAATCACCCTGGAGGATAAGGAGAACCTGCAAGACATGTACCGGGCATACAAGGACCTGGGCGGGAACGGGCACCTGGAGACCGTTATGGCTGAGGTGAATCATTTGCCCATTACGGGGCAGGTGGATGCATGAGCAGCACTGTGATCCTGGCCGCGGCGGCGGCCTTCGCACTGGGGTGCGTGTTCTGTCTGGGGCTGTGGTGGCTGTCCACCCACCGGTCCAGAAGGGGGATCATGGAGACAATGAAAGCCGCCGTCTGGCTGTGCCTGTGCAATGGCTGCGCCTGGGTGTGGTGCTCCTATCTGCTGGCCTATCTGGGCCGTGAGCAAATCGCAGAACAGCTATCCGGGAAAGCCGTCACTGAGATCATTGCCGTGATCCTGGCTTACGCCATCAAATCCCTGGTGGAGAACCTGAGCAAACATAACAACTGGCCGGATAGATCCGGCAAAAAGGAGGAAACGACCCATGAATGAACTGACCAACTATCTGCCCATGCTGCTGGCCCTGGTGCTGGCGCTGACCCTGGTGACCAACATCATCGTACAGGTGCTCAAGAGCCTGCTGTACGATATGCTCCCCACCAACCTGCTGGCCTTCCTGGTGGCCGCAGTGGTAACGGTAGGGGCGGGCTTCGGCCTGTGGTCCTATTACCGCTTTGCCATCACCGGCTGGATGATCGTGGCGCTGATCGCCCTCATCTTCCTGGTGGCCTTCTCCGCGATGTTCGGTTATGACAAACTGATGCAGCTGATGGAGCAGGCTGGGTGGATCAAGGCACAGAAATAAAAAAGCACCCGCGTAGCGGGTGCCTGGGCCCTGCTTGGCTTCGTTCGGCTCCGGCAGTTACGCAGGGAGCGCTATGACGCATGATGCGGTGATCGCACGATGCAGGGCCAAATCATACTACCATACTGAGACAGGAGGTGTCAACTTGGATCTGCACAAGTGCCTGTTGACGGAGAACGACTGCTACAAGGCCGGACGGAAGATCGTACCCAAGGGGGTCATGGTCCACTCCACCGGGGCCAACAACCCCAATCTGCGCCGATACGTAGGGCCGGATGACGGCCTGCTGGGCCAGAATCCCAACAAAAACCATTGGAATATGAGCGGGGTTGGGGCTTGCGTCCATGCTTTCATCGGCCGCCTGGCGGACGGCAGCGTGGCCACCTATCAGACACTGCCCTGGACGGCCCGGGGGTGGCACTGTGGATCAGGACGCAAGGGCATCAGCGCCAACAACACCCACATCAGCTTTGAGATCTGTGAGGATGGGCTGAAGGACCGGGACTACTTTGACCTGGTATATCGGGAGGCGGTGGAGCTGACGGCCTACCTGTGCCGGGAATACGGTCTGGACCCGCTGGAGGACGGGGTGGTGATCTGCCACCAGGAGGGAGCCCGCCGGGGGATCGCCAGCAATCACGCTGACGTGCTCCACTGGTTCCCGATGCACGGGATGACCATGGATGACTTTCGGGCCGATGTGGCCCAGGAAATGGAGGCTGAGACTGTGACCTACGAGCAGTGGCTGGAGTACATGGAGAGATATCGCAGGGAGATGGCTGCCGAAAAGCCTGCCATGCCGGAGCTGTTGGCGGAGGCCGTGGAGCTGAACCTGACAGACGGCAGCCGCCCCCGGGATCTTATGACCCGGGAGGAAGGCGCAATTATGGCCCGGGCAGCGGCGAAGGCAAAGGGATAAATTTTATTGAAAAAACTGTTGACAAACAGGATTAGCATATGCTAACATAAGCGTGGTTAGAGGAAGGCAACTGACTGGGATTCTCCTCACACCTCCCTTCGTTCTTTCTCACACTATCCCAGTCTGGCTCCTCCAGCTACCAGAATCCCCGAATGGACAGGCATCCCGTTTGGGAAACAGCCCACAGCCGTGATCACACGCGCGGCTGTGGGCTTCCTCCTTTTTTGGGGAGGGGGAAGCTGAAGTGTTGACAGGAGCGGCGTTCAGTCAGGAACCGGACGGGGCCGTGGACTGCACTGGGAGGACATGACGAAATCATAAACTTACCCCCGGCCAAGGCGTGAAGACGCCGCGGCCGGGGGATTTTTGTATCCAGTGGAAACACAGCCTTGCAAAATATGCGAAAGCTGATTATCATAGGGGATGCAATAATGCGACAAAAACAAACGGGGAAGGCGGATCGCTATGCGAGGCAGGAAGCGGACATTCAAACACCTGACGAAGAACGACCGGCTGCGGATTGAACGATGGCTGCGGCTGGGGCTGAAGCCGCGGGAGATCGCGGACCGGCTGCGGGTCCACATCTCCACCGTGTACCGGGAGCTGAGGCGGGGACGGTATGAGCGGCTGAACGGGGATACCTGGGAGATGGAGACGGCGTACAGCCCGGACATCGCGGAGGCTAGGTATCAGGACCATCTGCGGGAGAAGGGGCCGGACCTGAAGATTGGGAAGGACCACGAGCTGGCCCGGTACATCGAGGAGACCATCATCGAGAAGGAGTGCTCGCCGGCGGCGGTGCTTGGGTACGCCATGATGGAGGGGCGGACGTTCCAAACCACCATCTCGGTGGCCACTATCTACTACTATATCAAGAAGGGCCTGTTCCTGCACATCACCCAGGAGGCCCTGCCCCGGCACGGCAAGCGGAAGCAGGGGTACAAGAAGGTGAAGACCCACAAGGACCAGGCCCGGGCCAGCGCCGGGGAGAGTATCGAGAACCGGCCGGACGAGGTGATTGAGCGGAAGGTGTTCGGCCACTGGGAGATGGACACGGTGTACAGCCGGAAGAACACCACCACCAAGGCCCTGCTGGTGCTGACGGAGCGGAAGACCCGGGAGGAGATCATCGTGCTGATCCCAAACCGGAAGGCAGAGACTATCGTGAGGGCGCTGGATGCGCTGGAACGGAAGTTCGGGGCCGTGAATTTCCGGAAGATATTCAAAAGTATCACAGTGGACAACGGTTCGGAGTTCTCCGCCCCGGAGGAGTTGGAGCGGAGCGCAGTCAACAAGACCATCCCCCGGACGAAGGTGTACTTCTGCCACCCCTACTCCTCCTGGGAGCGGGGCAGCAACGAGAATGTCAACGGCATGATCCGGCGCAGACACCCCAAGGGGACCGACTTCTCCAAGGTGAGCGCGGCGGAGATCGCCAAGACTGAGGCGTGGGTCAACAGCTACCCACGGAAGATACTGGGATACATGAGCAGTGAGATTATGTTCCGGCAGTGCCTGCGGGAACTGGGGATCGCGGCGTAAGAAAGAATAGTTCAGAGACACTAGATAGAAAGGGACGAGCGGGAGAGAGCATGGGTAAAATGAAGAGAAAATGGACAGGCTGGCGGCTAAAAGTAGACGGCGGCCTAGTTTTTGTACGCAAATTAGATAAAAAAGAATGAGAAAATTTGTGCGCATTTATTGCTTGACTTTTGCGGGCTGACTTATTAGAATAAATGCGAGAGAACTCGACAAGAGTTTTCCCGCATTTATTTTTTTACCCAAATTCAGAAGAAAGGGAGGGGGCGGCAGCCTTGAAGAAGAGACACCTGGCATTGAAGGACCGGGAAAAGCTGGAACGGCTTTACGCAAAAGGGCGGAAAGTGGAAGAGATCGCTGCGGATCTGAAAGTACACCGGTCCACCATCTACAACGAGCTGCGCCGAGGCGAGACCGGTGAGATGGACGAGAACGGCCGCATGGCATACAGCGCACAGCTGGCCCAGAGGACACTGCTGGACAACTACCGGCAGCGGAGAAAGGAGTTCACCGATGAAAGCCGTTTATCTTGAAGTAGGGAAGCGGCCTGGACGCCTGACGGCCCACCGTGCAGAGCTGTTGTGCCAGATCGTGAGCACGGTCCTGCGGAATCGGCTGCTGGTCCTGGGGCGGGAAGCCATGGGCAGTGTCCTGGGCCTGATGGGGTTCCTGATACTGATGGGTGCCGGGGGCGCGGAGGAGATGACGGCCATTCTCGGACTGGGCGCGGCCGGGCTGGGGCTGATGTGGCTGGGGACATGGATGGGACATGCCTTCTATGGGCAGGAGGCGAAGGCGGAATGGCTGCGACGTATGCGGGAGCGGGATGGGGACGAATGAACCTGGAGCGGGAGGAGCTGCACCGGCAGGCCTGCCAGCGATCCCTGATGGAGCGGTGGAATGCAAAAGGCCGGTCATGCGTCGTACACCCGGAACGAGGCGCGGTGGTGGTGCCGCACAGCTCCAACCTGACCGCACTGCTGAACGCGGCGGAATACTGGGGCTGCGACTGGCTGGAGATCAGGGACGCGGAAGTGCTGGCCACCAAGCCCGGAGACGGGCCGGTGGTAAAGCCGCGGGAATTTATCAGGAAGGGCGGCGAGCCGGCATGACGGGCGGGATCGTTGTCTGGGTGACAGGAGACGGGAAGATCACCTACAAGGACAATTACCAGGACGCGGTGGAGCGGCTTTGCCGGCTGGAGGACAAGTACCAGCCGGGCGAGCGGTACACCATCCGCCTGAAGGACGGGACCGCCTTCCCGCGCCGGGGGATCGAGCTGGTCATGGGGCGGCTGGAGCACTACGAAAGGATGGGTGAAGCATGAGCCAGTGCAGAGGGTGCGGCCGGGAGATCATCTGGCTGCGCATGAAGAGCGGGAAGCACATGCCGGTGGACCCGGAGCCGGTCTTTGTGGCCGAGGGCGGCAAGGACGCCTTTATCACCGACGAGGGCGAGCGAATTACGGGAACGGCCAGCGAAACGGACACGGGGACGGTGGGCTTTGTGCCGCACTGGGCCACGTGCCCGGCGGCGGGGCAGTTCAGAAAGCGAGGATAACATGGAGAACAGGACACTGGAAGAGCTGCGGCAGGGCCTGCTGGACGGGACGCTGCGGATCATGCACAACGGTATCGACATCTATATTGATTGTCCGGAGACTGGGGACAAGCTGATCATTCCCATGACCAGCACAAAGGGCATGCAGCCCGACCCTGGGACGGCCAGACTGGAACGTGACCGGGGACACCGCGGGAGGGCCGCAAATCCGGACGACGGGCAGGGACCCTTCAAGGGCTTCCTGATGATCGTATGCGAGGAGTGCGGTGCGGCAAAGGCCTTCTGCACAAAGCGGGAGACGTACAGCTTCCGCTGTGACGAGTGCGGCCACGTGACGGCCCTGGAGAACCTGCGGCCCATGTACATGCACTGCAAATGCGGCGAGAGCTTCCGCTACCGGACCAACGCCACGGCGGAGACCATCACCCACACGTGCCTGCGGTGCAAGGCGCCGGTGGACATGGAGCTGAACCGGCGCGGGTCGGCGTATGTGACCATCGGGATGAAGGGAGGACGGGCAAAGTGAAGCATTTTATGGAGCTGGTAGGCGTGGTGCTGGCGGGCCTGGTCGTCCTGACCTGGGCGGCGGCCCTGGTCCTGGCAGGCCCTGCCCTGCTGAAGCTGTGTATCTCCTATCTGTTCTTTTGAGGGGGCAAGGGTATGTTCAGACCGATTTTGTTCAACGCGGAAATGGTGCGGGCCATTCTGGAGGGGAGAAAAACCGTCACCAGGCGCGATCCGTTCCAGACCCCGCCGGATTACGATGTTCTAAAAGGGCATTATCGGGACAGCAAAGGCCGGCTGTGCGCGGTGTTTCAGTGCCGAAAAGACCTGACCACGGAGGCGGTCTATGCTCGATATGACCGAGGCGACATCCTATGGGTGCGGGAGACGTGGAGCCCCGTGCTCGTCCGTCCGAAACGGTACATATACAAAGTGGATGCAGAGCGGGGAATCGGGGAAGGCGTAGGATTGCCCATAAAGTGGCACCCATCCATCCACATGCCAAAGGAAGCGGCGCGGATTTTCCTGAAGGTCACGGACGTTCACGCGGAGAGGCTGCAAGAAATCACGGCAGAAGGGGCTTTGGACGAGGGAACCAATGTGGAGTTTCCAGAGCCTAAGACATCCTACATCAGTCTTGCATATACGAAAATGCGGCTTGAGCCTGCGGCAAGGCGGAGTTTTGCAAACCTGTGGAACAGCACCATTAAACCTGCTGATCTGCCGGTGTGTGGCTGGCAGGCGGACCCGTGGGTGTGGGTGATCCGCTTCGAGCGGTGCGAACGGCCGGAAATGGGGGCGAGGGCATGAAGCTATCCAAGTACGCAAAACTGGTGAAAGAGGGCGGGTACTGCTCGGTGGTCCACGCGGAGGGCAGCGGTATCTGGCTGGGGACCCGAGCCGCCCTGTTCCGGGCCACGGAGCTGCCGGACATGGTGGGCGAGGAGCAGGTGCGGACCGTGCTGGACATACCGGAGAAGGCCTGGGAGAAGGTGCACCTGGAGGAGAAGTGGGTGGACAGCGTGCATGACATCTTCGGGCTGAACCTGGCCGACTTCGAGACCGGGGAGCAGGACACCACAAAGCTGAAAATGCTGGCCGCACCGGACGGGCTGTGGTGCGCGTGCCGCCGGAGGGAGGACACGGGGGAGCTGATCTTCTACCAGGAGAAGCTGCTGTATCCCATCGGGGACCAGATCAAGGACAGCGACTACATTCGGTACACGGCCCGGAGGATGGCGGCCAGCGGGCGGCCCTACCTGGTGGTGCACGACGGATTTGAAGTGCTGGCGGCGGTCATGCCCGTGCAGGTGGTGACGGAGGAATATCTGGCGGACCTGTCGGAGTTCCATGCCCTGTGCACGGAGCAGTTCTACCGGCAGCGGGACGCCGGCGCGGGAGACGCAGAGCCGGAAGAGGAACCGATGGAGCAGATCGGCATGGAGGAGGCGGGCGGTGAAGGCTGAAACCGTAGAGGCCCGGGCGGTGAAGATCGCCGCGCTCATCATGCACAAGGCCGGGCTGTGCAGGCTGGAGGACCCGGAGGACTGCAAAAGGGTGGACCTGAAGGGAGACGGCAGGATGTGTGAACGGTGCATACAGTCCTGGCTGATAAGAAGGGCAAACGTGGAATTGATCAGAGAAGGGAAGCTGAAGCATGGAGATCGAGCGAGCGATTGAAATTCTGGACCCGGAGCACCGGGAGCAGTACGAGAGCCTGGAGCCGGTGAACGAAGCGTGCCGGATGGGGATGGAGGCCCTTCGGCGGATGGAACCGCGGCCGCCCCATCCGGACGGAGACGAGCACCTGCTGGCGTGCCCGTGCTGCGGGAGCGGCGAGCACCTGCACAACGAGGACGGGAACGAGCAACGGTTTTGTGGCCAGTGCGGACAGGCTATCGACTGGGGTGCGGAGAAATGACGGGCGGGAACACTGCACAGCGGCCCGTGCTGAAATATCCGGGGAGCAAGTGGAGGATGGCGGACTGGATCATCTCGCTTATGCCGCCACACAGAAGCTATCTGGAGCCATTCTTCGGGAGCGGGGCGGTGTTCTTCAAGAAGCCGCCAAGCCGCATTGAGACCATCAATGATCTGGACGGAGAGATCGCAAACCTTTTCCGCTGCGTCCGGGAAAAAACAGAAGAACTGGCCCGGGCCGTGGCGCTGACGCCGTACAGCCGCGAGGAATACGAGCAGGCCTGGAGCTGGCACAGAGCAGGCAACCGGGCGGAGGGCGTAGAGGCGGCCCGGTTGACACTGGTTCGGTATTGGCAGACGCACGGAAGCAGCGGCGCGATATATAAGGGCGGGTGGAAGAACGACTGCGCGGGGCGGGAATACGCCTATGACGTGCGGTACTGGGGGAAGCTGCCGGAATGGATCGTCTGCGCGGCGGTACGTTTGAAGGAAGCGCAGATCGAACAGCTCCCGGCGGTGGAGGTGATCCAGAGGTTCCGGCACCCTGACGTTTTGATCTACGCGGACCCGCCCTACCTGCTATCCACCAGAAAGGGAAGGCAGTATTCCATAGAGATGGCGGAAGATGCAGAGCACGTGCGGCTGCTGGAGGCCCTGAAGGAACACCCGGGGCCGGTGATCCTGTCTGGTTATGACAACGCACTGTACGACCGGCACCTGCAGGGATGGATAAAACTGCATAAAAAGGCACAGGCCGAGGGAGGCCGGGGCAGAGTGGAAACGGTTTGGCTGAACTATGAGCCGCAGGAGACATTGTTTGGAAGAGAGAGGGAATTTCTATGAATTTTGAATACAAGTACGAGGCGGGCGAACAGGGCGTGACCCTGGCAGGCTCCGGAGACCTGATGGACATGGTGGCCCACATCGCGCGGCAGGCGCAGATCATTCACACCCGGCTGCGGAGCCGGAATGTGGAGGCGGCCGCCTCGTTCCGTGCCATGCTGGGCATGCTCTTTGTGGACCCGACAAGCCCCGTGTGGGAGGACGGGCCGAAGGTGCGGCAGGGGATAGACTTCTTCAGCGTCACACGCGAACAATCGCGGGGGGTATCTGAATGAGAACGCTGCGTAAGGAACCAGGGAAACCGTGGGAGATCGTGGAGGTCCCCAATGAACTGGAGGCATTGTAGAAGGTGGTGGGCGGGTACATGGAGCGCGTCACGTTCTCTTTGGACACCTGCATTCTGTGCGACGAGGAGGCCCTGTGCAAGGGCCTACCCCACAACGCCGACATCTGCGGTGTGGAGTTCTTCGGGCCGGTCCTGATCGTGGGAATGGCAAACGGCGAGTTCGTGAGCCTGACGGAGCAGCAGGTGGAGGACCTGTTGGAGATGGGGGCGCTTCGGCGCGATGATCCATGAGCGACGACAGCTGGCGGCCCATCCGGGGCTACGGCGGCATGTACGAGATCAGCGACATGGGAGACGTGCGCTCATGGAGATGGAGAGGGACGCGCAGAGCGTCTTCCCCTCACCTGCTGCAACCGTTTGTGCGCAAACAAGGGCGAAAAGGCAGGGCATTGTTCGTGAAGTTGACGGACGCTGACGGAAAGGGTACAGACGCCAAAGTGTTGAGCCTGATGGTAGACACCTGGATGGGTGGAAAGCGTCCCGGCCTGGTGCCGTACCACAAGAACGGGGACCTGAAGGACAACTGGGTGGGGAACATCGGATTTGCCTCCCGGAAGGAGCTGGGGAGGAAGACCGGGGCGAGCGCCGGCCGGAAGCCGGTAGTCAAGGTAGACCCGGAGGGCGAGATCGTGGCAGTTTATTCGTCCGCCCGGGCTGCGGCCAAGGCCAACCACATGAGCTATCAGACGGTGCTGGACCGGTGCAACGGGAAGGTGAAGAAGCCATTTGCACTGGACGGGCACACCTATCAATTTGAGAGGTGAGAATGTGGACGAGAAAGAGTTTTACTATGACGTGAGCTACCAGCGGACCAAGAAAGGGCCGGTGGGAACTTTGCACCGGTCAAAGCTGGAGGACGTAGCCGAGTGGCTGAAGAACGATCAAAAGGGCCTGCACTTCATCATCATTTTGCGCATGCCGGGAAGCCCGGACGGTCTGACAGATTGCGAGGTGTAGGGCATGAAAGTGTGTGACCGGTGCCGAGTGTCGGGCTGCCTGCTGGACTACGGCGGGGAGGCCTGCCGGAACGCCAGACGGCGGGAGTGCCCGGACGTGGTATTCACCAGGATCGACGAGATCAGAGAGATGGAAGCGAAGGGCATGGCAGGCGCGATCCTCCAGGCGGTGGCCGACACGTGCGATGACGGAAAGGTATGGGAACGCGATCTGGTGGAGTGGCTACTGGAGCCGGTGGAGGTGATGTGATGGACTGTTATTACTGCAAGGCCAAGGAACACTGCATGGCAGCGGCCCAGCCGGGGTCTGTGGTGTGCATGGTAAACCGCATGCGGTACGGCGGGACCCACGCGGACGACGGGCCGCCCAAGCAAGCCGGGCACTTCTGCCAGTTCTGCGGTCAGCCGTTGCGGGAAATCGGGCGGGAGCGGTTCTGCAATAACGTGAACTGCACGAACCGCTTTGTGAACGTGTGAAAAGGGGTGTAACCATGGAAATCATCATTCGGAGCCGGGAGAACGGCTGGGAGACGGAGCGGCGGCTGGAGCTGCCGGAGGACGCGGGGCTGGTGAAGTCCATCCTGCGCACACTGGGGGACCCCGCAAAGCGGAACGCTTTGTGGGGAGAGGAGGAGCAAGGGAGCGAAGGAAGCCCTGTCCGGGAGGACGGGGCGACCGAAGCGGACTTTGTGACGACGAAGCGGCGGATGGACCCTCCCAAATTGGCGGGGAGGGCGACTGAAAACCAAGTGGAAGAACAGCCGGCGGAGGAAGCGCCGGCCACTGTGCCGGAGCAGCCGGCCCATGCTGATCCGCCCGCCCACGTGGAGCGGATCACCTTTGGGACTGGCTACCGGGGCTTTCTGATCCTGACCTGTGGGGCCTGCGGGAAGAGCTATACCATCAACGCCCGGGAACCGGTGACGGAGACGGCTTGCAAGGCGTGCGGGCATGTGACGGCCCTGGAGGAGATGGCGGCGGTGGAGATGTGCTGTCCGGACTGTGGAAAGACCTGGCGGTACAAGACCAACAGCGAGCAGGCGGACGTGTCGGCCCGCTGCATTTCCTGCGGGGCGGTAATGGTCAGCGAGTGGGACCGGAAGCTGCGGCGGTACGTGCCGCAAAAATTGAAACGAGAGGATGATTGAGTATGGCAGAGAAAAAAGAGGCACCGATCATCACATACACGGAGATACTGGCCCTGGCCGGGAAGTCCATCCGGGACGAGATCGTGAAGCGGAGGCAGGAGGCGGCCACAGTGGCGGGAAGGGAGTGCGCCCCGGAACACGCCAAGCTGGTGAAGGACTTTCTGGACATGACGGAGCGGCAGGTGAGCCACCAGCTGGACCGGCTGGAGGCCGTGGAGACCCTGTACCGGATCGAGACGGGGACCAGGCTGGGCCTGTTGGAGGAGCTGGCAAGCGAGGAGGAGCCGGAATGAACGAAGCGACGAGCTTTGTCCTGATAGACGAGGAGCACAACGTCTGGAGGTGTGAGAAATGCGGGCACCTGGATCGGTTCGAGGCGGACGGACCAAAGGAAAACGGGTGGGACTTCTGCCCGCACTGCGCCCGGCGGATCGAGGAGGAGTAAAAGGCATGGTAGGATTCTACATCTGCAAGGGGAACCCGGGGGCACTCGCGTTCGTGATGGCGGCATACGAGCGGGACACGGTTGCCGCCGAGCGGTGCTTCCGGCGCATGGAGGAGGCCGGGATCACCGGGGACAAGCTGTATATGCTGTGGAACGACTGCTGCGGCCGGGACGTGGACCTGGCACTGGAGACCATGATGTGCATGCCCACGCCGGAGATCGTGCGGCACATCAACTACGAGGGCGGCAGAGGTATTCCCATTGAAGGAATAAAGGCATGAAGCGTCTCCTACTGAAGCTGGCGGGCTGGGCCGCGGTGTTCTTGACGACCATGTTTTTAAGCGAAGCGGACGGAACGGACCCTGTATGGTATCTGCTGGGCCTGTGGCTGTGGAAAGACCTGTCAGAAACGATTAGGAAGGAGGACGACGAGTGATCGAATTTGAGGGCTACTACTCCGTGAGCGTGGAACAGGTGGCGTATGTGAGCATGAGAAACGGGACCGGTAAAACGCCATACGGGCTTTTCCTGAACCTGGAGAACGGGAAGGAGCTGGGCGTCTGGTATCAAACGGAAATTTCTCGCAAGCAGGCGAAGGAACGGATCGTGCGGGAAATCGAGAGTGAGAAAAGACAGGACGCCGAGCGGATTTTGAACCGTCTGAACCTGATCGAGCAAGCAGTCAAGGGATTGGACAAGCGGCAGTACAAGATATGGCGGCAGCTTGGGGCACTGCTTCGGGTGGTGCCGGACGAAAAAACTTAGACGCGGGGGTGGTCGCGCCGGGGATCGGCGCGACCTCACCGCCTGCGCAGGTCCCATGCCCGGCAGCGCGCCGGGCAAAAAATGAAGTCGCCGGGGGGCGACAATGGGCTGGTATATCGGTAGTAAGTTAAGGGACAAGGCTGGGTAGCGGGGGCTGGGGGTGAGGTCGTGGGCCTGTATTACCGGGAACAAAAGCATATCTGCGGGAAGGACTACGACACGGCGGCATACATGGAGGTGGACCTGTACCCGGTCTCCGCCAAGAAGCACAAGGCGGGCCGCCGGGCCAAGAAGAAGGAGGCCTCCACCCTGGCCCAGCAGATGTACAACGACAAGCGGGCCAAACGCTACCACGTGCAGCTGGTGAACACCAACTTCGGGAAGGGGGACTTCGCCTGGACGGGCACGTATGACGACGACCACCTGCCGGCGCCGGGGGACTACCGGAGGGCGGACCTGGACTTCACCAACTTCATCAAGCGGCTGTACCGCTGGTGTGACAGTCACGGAGTGCATCGGCCCAAGTGGGTGGCCGCCACGGAGTACACCACCGTGGGCGAGGATGGGTCCGTGTGCGGCCGGCACCACCACCACGCCATCATCCAGCACACGGAGGGGCTGACCCGGGACGTGCTGGAGGAGCTGTGGAGCGTGAACGGGAAGCGGATCGGGCTGACCCGGGGTGAGTATCTGGACGTGGACCACGGAAGCGTGGAGGGCCTGGTGCGTTACATCGGGAAGAACAAGCGGTGCGCCCGGTCCTGGAGGCAGAGCCGGGGGCTGGAGAAGCCGAAGACACCGCCGCCCAATGACAGCAAGTGGAGCCGGAAAAAATTCGAGGAGGCCGCCACGCTTTACATAGACGACGCCGCATTTTGGGAGCGGCAGTACCCGGGGTACACCCTGAACCGGGTGGAGACCTCGGTGAGCAATTCCGGGCACCGGCACACCGTTGTGATCCTGCGCCGTGCCGAGTGCTGGCACGGCCGGGGCAACGTAAAGAAAACGAAACGGAGGAAGCGAGCATGACAAGCAAGGAGCGGTTTGTGGAAATCTTCCGGTCACAAGTGACACGGCCGGGAGCGGAGGCGCTGCTGGCGTGGCTGGAGACCACGGATTTTTTCGAGGCGCCGGCCGGAGCGAAGCACCATGGGGCCTATCCCGGCGGGCTGGTGGATCACAGCCTGAACGTGTACGACCAGCTGCTGATCGACCTGGGCGCACGGGAGTACAGCATGGAGACGCGGGCGGTGTGCACCCTGCTCCATGACGTGTGCAAGGCGGGCTGCTACCACCTGGAGGACCGGCGGCGGAAGAACCCGGACACAGGCCGGTGGGAGACCTACCAGGGCTATGTGTTCCGGGACCCCCTGCCCCTGGGGCACGGGGAGAAGAGCGTCTTCCTGATCCAGCGGCACATGGACCTGACGGACGAGGAGGCGCTGGCCATCC
>ENA-ORUB01001703-ORUB01001703.1-human-gut-metagenome-genome-assembly--contig:-NODE-1703-length-22738-cov-3.106335_pt1 | contig 22738 bp, 19 predicted proteins | sample MGYA00241918_ERZ509200 | MGnify/ENA primary metagenome ERZ509200 (study PRJEB26280, sample SAMEA2338853) | human gut metagenome | biome: human gut; feature: human-associated habitat; material: faeces... | reverse complement strand
AGAATGCCGAGAGAATTGGTTGTTTCTGTGCTCTGCCAGGATGACCCATACGAATTGTTCAACAACATGATTTTCAACATCAATCTGGATTACCGCCAGAAGCAGGAACTGCTGGAAGAAAATCATATTCTGAAACGGCTGGATATGCTGCTGCGGATGTTGCAGCATGAAATTGCAGTGCTGGATTTGGAACGGGATATTCAGGAACGTACCAAGGAAAGCATGGATCGTTCGCAGAAAGAATTTTATCTGCGGGAACAGATGCACATCATTGAAGAGCAGCTGGGCGAAGCTGAGGACGAACAGGAAGATGCAGCGGAATATGTTGCAAAAATCAAGGAATTGAAGCTAGAGCCAGCAACCGAAGAAAAGCTGCTGAAAGAGGCCGACCGAATCGGAAAACTGCCGCCGGCAACGCAGGAAGCCTTTTTGATTCGGAACTATCTGGATACGGTTTTGAGCCTGCCGTGGAATCAGGAAACCAAGACCAAAGTCAACTTAGAAAAGGCAAGAGCCATTCTGGACAAAGACCATTACGGTATGAAAAAGGTCAAGGAACGGGTACTGGAGAGCATCGCTCTGCATGCCATGATGCCGGAAGTGACGGGACAGATTCTCTGTTTTGTTGGCCCTCCGGGTGTCGGCAAGACTTCCATCGGAAAATCCATTGCCAAGGCTCTGGGCAGAAATTACGAACGGGTTTCGCTGGGCGGAATTCGGGATGAATCCGATATTCGGGGACACCGGAAAACTTACATCGGAGCAATGCCGGGACGCATTATGGATGCAATGGCACGGGCAAAGTCCAAGAATCCATTGATTCTGTTGGATGAAATTGATAAGATGAGCAATGATTTTCGAGGCGACCCATCCGCTGCAATGCTGGAAGTGCTCGACAGTGAACAGAATCAGGCGTTTCGTGACCACTATATTGAAGTACCGTTTGACCTGAGCAAAACGCTGTTTATTGCAACTGCCAACACGCTGGACACGATTCCAGCACCACTGTTAGACCGAATGGAAGTCATCGAACTGGGCAGCTATAACCGAGAGGAAAAGTTCCAAATTGCCAAGCATCACTTGTTGAGCAAACAGATGAAAAAGCATGGCTTAAAGGGCACACAGTTCAAGGTGCAGGATGCCGTTTTGTATACGCTGATTGACGATTACACCCGAGAAGCAGGCGTGCGGGAACTGGAACGGATGCTGGCAGCCCTCTGCCGGAAAGCCGTCAAGGAATTGGTTTCCGGAACGTGCAAACGGGTGACGATTACCACCAAGAACCTGACAACTTATCTGGGACATAAAAAATACCTGCCGGACGACCAGAGCAAACAAGATACCGTTGGGATTGTCAATGGTCTGGCATGGACATCGGTCGGCGGTGTGCTGATGCCGTTGGAAACATTGGTACTGAACGGAAAGGGCATGATTGAATTGACTGGCTCGCTGGGCGATGTCATGAAAGAAAGTGCTAAGATTGCCGTTAGCTATGTGCGAAGCATTGCCAAGCAGTACCACATTCCGGAGGACTTCTATTTGAAGAACGACCTTCACATTCACGCTCCGGAAGGAGCAGTGCCGAAGGATGGTCCTTCTGCTGGTGTTACGATGGTAACAGCGATTGTTTCCGCTCTGTCTGGGATTCCAGTGCGGCATGACGTTGCAATGACGGGTGAAATTACGCTGCACGGAAAAGTATTGCCGATTGGCGGCTTGCCGGAAAAGGCAATGGCAGCCTATAAGGCAGGCTTGAAAACTGTCATCATTCCAAAACGCAACGAACCGGATTTGGAAGATGTCGATGAAACCGTACGGAACGGGTTGGAATTTGTGACGGCAGAAAACTTAGAAACGGTTTTGAAAACCGCTCTTGTTTCTGTTCCAGAACCAATTCAGCCGGAAACACCGATTGCAGAACAGCCGGACGAGCAGCCAGCTGTCTTTTCTCCAAAGGCTGCCGGAACACCTGCACCGGAAACAAAAACCTTGATTCCGGTATAAGAGGAGGAACGGATGAACTTTCAACAAGCCACATTTCTGGCATCGTACGGAACATTTTCCCAGCTGCCGCCTTGCAAGGGTATGGAGATTGCATTTGCAGGGCGTTCCAACGTGGGAAAGTCCACGATGCTGAATAAAATTTTCAACCGGAAAGCACTGGCGAGAGTCAGTGCCGTTCCCGGAAAAACCGCAACCATCAACTTCTATCAGATTCCGCCTGTGACATTTGTCGACTTGCCGGGGTATGGATATGCAAAGGTTGCAAAGACAGAAAAACGCCGCTGGGCAGAATTGATTGACGGCTATCTGGAATCTGACCGAGATATCCGCTTGACATTCCTGCTGCTGGATATGCGGCACGCTCCCTCTAAGGACGATTTGCAGATGATTGAATACCTGATTGCACAGGAAATGCCATTTGTCATTGTCCTGACCAAGGCGGACAAGCTGAACAAGTCGCAGCGGAAAGCCCGAATGGAAGCGTTTCAGACGGAGATTCCTTATTTTTCAGACATTCATGTCATTCCGTTCTCCGCAATGACCCGTGAGGGCGTAGACGAAGTACGGAATGTGATTACAGAATTAGCAGAAGCAGACGAAACCGATGCAGAATGAAAATGCGATGAGAAAAAACACTGCGTAATGCAGGAAAGGAAGTAAAATATGTTTGTATCAGAGGATTTACAGGTAAATGCACAGGGACACTTGACCATTGGCGGACAGGATACCGTAGAGCTTGCAAAGCAGTACGGCACACCGCTGTATGTGATGGATGAAGACCTCATCCGGAAGCACTGCCGGTCATTCAAGCAGAGCATGGACAAGTTCTATCAGGGCAAGGGCTTAGTTTGCTATGCCAGCAAGGCATTCTCCTGCAAGGCAATTTATCGGGTGATGCAGGAAGAAGGCTTGGGCGTAGACGTTGTTTCCGGCGGGGAACTGTACACGGCGATGCAGACCGGATTTGACAGCAGCAAAATTTGTTTCCACGGCAACAACAAGACCACCGAAGAATTGCAAATGGCACTGGATTATCAGGTCGGCAGAATCATTGTAGACAACATCTATGAACTGCACCAGCTGGAACAGATGTGTCAGGAGCAGGGCAAGACGGCTCGCATTATGTTCCGAATTAAGCCGGGTGTCGATGCACATACGCATAACTTTATCCGTACCGGACAGATCGACAGCAAGTTTGGCTTTGCACTCGAAACTGGCGAAGCTATGGAAGCAGTCAAGGAAGCGTTGCAGTGCAAGAGCCTGCACCTGTGTGGTCTGCATTGTCATATTGGTTCGCAGATTCTGGATACCAACGGATTTGAAGCAGCTGCAGAAGTCATGATGCAGTTCATCGCAACCATTCAGAAAGAATTACATATCACCATCGAAGAATTGAATCTGGGCGGCGGCTTTGGTATTTGCTATACCGAACAGGACGACCCGATTCCATATGAACAGTACATGGAAGCCGTTTCCAAGGTGATTCACCGTTGCAGCGAAGAATATGGTGTGCCGCAGCCGTTCATTTTGATTGAACCGGGTCGTTCCATTGTTGCACCGGCAGGCATTACCCTGTATACCGTTGGCGGAAAGAAAGTCATCCCGAACATTCGGACTTATGTTTCCATTGACGGCGGTATGTGCGATAATCCACGTTATATTCTGTATCAGTCCGCTTATGATGCAATTGTTGCCAACAAGGCAGACCAGCCGAAGGACACCAAGGTGACCATCGCCGGCAAGTGCTGCGAAAGCGGCGACCTGATTGGCGAAAATATGCCGTTGCAGGCATGCGAACCGGGCGACATCATCGCTGTTTGTGCAACGGGTGCTTATAACTATTCGATGTCTTCCAACTATAACCGTCTTCAGAAGCCAGCCGTTGTATTTGTAAAGGATGGCACTTCCCGTGTTGTGGTAAAGCGGGAAACCCTCGAAGATTTGGTACGGAACGACTGCGAATAATCAGCGAAAGGATATTGGCATGAAAGATGCACAGCTGGAGGAGGATTTGCAGGCTTTGGCGAAAGCGTTTCTGCTCCTGAAAACAGAAGAAGAATGCACTGCATTTTTAAAAGATGTCTGCACCTATCAGGAATTGCGTGCGTTGTCCCAGCGGCTGCATGTTGCAAGACTGCTGCGGAAGCAGTATGTATTCCATGAGATTGTGCAGGAAACGGGTGCAAGCACGGCGACCATTAGCCGTGTGAATCGCACCTTACGGGACAGCACGGGCGGTTATCAGGCAGTACTGGAACGCATGGAACCGGAAACGGACACCAAACCAGAATCCTAAAACAGAATTTACAAGAAAACGGTTCTCTTCTGATATGGAAGAGAACCGTTTTTGTTTATCCGTCATAGCCAGCGTCTGACCAGTCAGAAAGTGGGTCAGGCAAGAAAATTTGATTCTGATTCCGCCAATCTCTCGGCGGAATGCCATAGATGTTTCGAAAGGCTCTGGAGAAGTGCAGGGGGTTGGCATATCCAACCGCATTGCTGACATCCCGAATCGAGAGCCGAGTGAGTTTGAGCAGCTCCGTTGCTTTTAGCATGCGATAGCTCAGAAGAAATTCCTGCGGCGTTTTTCCGACTGCATTTTTGAAGATTTTTCCGAAATAGCTGCGATTCAGTCCGCAGACATCGGCAATATCTTCTACCGTAATATCGTTTTGAAAGTTGTGTTCGATATAGTTGAGGGCTTCATGAATATAAAAGTCCCGTAAGCTGCTGCCGCTGGAGAGCGGTGCACTGGCAGTGGAACGAGCTAAATAGTCTAAAAACAAATATAAATGACCGATGAGATGGATGGGGGAAGAATTTTGATTTTGTGTGATATAAATCATTTCGTTCATCATCTCTTCCCGCAAGTCTTTGGATTTTGCATGATAGACCGGATGATTTGGAGAGAATCCGCAGGCATCTAAAATCGATTTCACCCGCAGCCCGTCAAATTCTACCCAAACATATTCCCACGGCAAATCCTTGTCCGCAATATACGTGGTAATCTGATTAGGGAAAATCATAAAACCCTGTCGGCTTTTAATAGAAAAAGATTGTGTCTGACCGTTTTCATCTGTTGTCATCAATCTGCCAGTTCCGGACATAATATAGTGGAACAAATAGTGATTGCGGGCAGCTGGGCCAAACGAATGTGCCGGCTTGCATCTTTCCCAGCCAAACTGATACAGACCTAAATCGACAAAATTTTCACTGGGAAATACCGAAAAAATTAAATCTTTCATCTTTTGTTCTCCTTGCACAAAAACGAAATTGAAAAGTTGTTGATTTCTATTATAACACACAACATACCAATATGCAATATGAAATTGCATATTTTTCAAAAAAATCGCATAATGGTATGTTTGTTCTCGATTTGTGCTATTTACAGAACGCAAACTGGTATGTTATAATAGAAACACAAAATAACAGAAGCGTTTTAAAAACGAAAAGAAAAAGGAGGAAGAACAATCATGAAAAAAAGAAATGCAATTTGTAGTTTGATTCTGGCAGGCGTTTCTCTTTCCACACTGTTGTTGCAAGGATGCGGTTCTAGTAAGACCAGCGATGGAAAGATTGAAGTGGAACTGTTGCAATACAAACCGGAAGCAGTTGCAGCATTTGAAGCGATGGAAGAACGCTTCAATGCCACCCATGACAACATTCACCTGACCATCGAATCCCCGAATGAAGCCGTTACGGTTTTGAAAACCAGACTGATTCGGGAAGATTATCCGGACATCATCGGCATTGGCGGTGATATAAACTATTCCAACTTCTTGGATGCGAATTTGTTCATGGACATCTCTGATTTTGAGGGCATTTCCGATGTCAAGCAAGCATATCTGGACATGGAAAAAGAATTGGAACTTGTTCCGAAAGATGGCACGTATGCACTGCCGTATGTTGCAAACTGTGCAGGTATCCTTTATAACAAGGACATCTTCGAGGAACACGGCTGGAGCATTCCGGAAACATGGGACGAATTTACCAGTCTCTGTGAAGAAATCCAGTCCGCAGGTATGACACCGCTGTACTTTGGCTTTAAAGATACCTGGACTTGCTTAGCACCGTGGAATGCGTTGGCAGTTGGTCTGTCAGAGCCGGACACTTGCAGTGAGGTCAATGCAGGCAATACCACCTTTACGGATGCTTATCGGGGTGTTGCGGAAAAGATGAAAGTGCTGCTGGATTATGCAGAACCAAATCCGTACGCATACAGCTATAACGATGCATGTACAGCATTTGCAAGAGGCGAATCGGCAATGTATGCGATTGGTAGCTATGCTGTTCCGCAGATTCAGTCTGTAAATCCGGACATCAACATTGACTCGTTTACGTTCCCGGCAAACGACAAGGAAGAAGACAACGTGCTGAACTCTGGTGTCGACTTGCAGTTCTGTGTGATGAAAGAAACCAAGAATAAAGAAGCCGTTTACGAAGTGCTGAAGTTCTTGTGTGAAGACGAAACCATTCAGATTTATCTGGATGAACAAAATGCCGTTCCTTGTAAGGAAGGCGACTTCACATTACCATCCATGCTGGACGGTATGCAGAGTTATATTCAGGAAGGCAGAATGGCAGACTTCCAAGACCACCATTATCCAAGTGAAATGAGCGTGGATGCGATGATTCAGACGTTCTTGATGGATGATAGTTCCAATGCCGTTGATACATTCCTGAGTCGGTTCGATAAGGAATGGAAGCGGTATAATCGGGACTTGATTGCAAAAGTCAAGAAATATCAGGAAGAAAAGGGGGAACAGTAAATGAAAACGAAAAAAGTAGCATCTGCAAAGGATCGGACATTTTTAATCATCACGATTCCGATCGTAGCATTATTCTTTTTATTCAATACGCTGCCGTTGATTACGGGTGCGTTCTACAGCTTTACCAACTATCGTGGATACGGTGACTTTGATTTCGTTGGATTCCGGAACTATATGGATTTGTTCACCGATTCCAGAGTCGGACATTCTTATCTGTTCACCTTTAAATATGCGATTGTCGGAACGATTCTCATCAATGTTCTGAGTTTGCTGCTGGCGATGGGCTTGAACAGTAAGATTCGCTGCAAGAGCCTGCTCCGTGGAATGTACTTTGTACCGAACATCCTCGGCGGATTGATCATTGGTTATATCTTCAGCTTTATTTTCACCTATATCATTCCAGCTGTTGCAAAGGCAATGCACATTGGATTCCTGGAAAACAGTATTTTAGCAAGCGAAAAGCATGCATGGATTGGCGTTCTGGTTGTCGGTGTTTGGCAGGCAGTTGCCATGAACACCATCATTTACATCTCCGGCTTACAGACCATTCCAACTGATATTTATGAAGCCGGCGATATTGACGGTGCAAATCCGTGGCAGAAGTTCTGGAAGCTGACGCTCCCGATGCTGATGCCGTTCGTTTCCATCAACTTGGTATTGAGCACCAAGAACATGCTGATGGTATTTGACCAGATCATGTCTTTGACAAAGGGCGGCCCTGCACAGAGTACCGAGTCTATCTCCTACCTGATTTATCGAAACGGTATGGACGGCGGACAGTTTGGTTATCAGTGTGCAAACGCCGTCATCTTCTTTATTGTAATTGTTGCATTCTCTGTCATCCAGCTGAAAATGACGAATAAGAAGGAGGAACAGCTATGAGAAAAACAAAAAAAATCGGCGGCTCTAACGTGCTTGTTACAGTCTTGTTATTCTTGGGCTGTTTGACAATTCTTTTCCCGCTGTATATGACCATTATCATTGCATTCAAAAACCCGAGCGAAATGACCAACGACGTTGCTGGTGCACTGGCGTTCCCGAGTAGCTGGAAACTGGACAACTTCAAAGAAGCCATGGAAGTTACAAACTTCTGGCACACCCTTGGAAACAGCTTGCTGATTACTATTGCAACCATCGTGCTGGCACTGTTGATTCACTCGCTGGCTGGTTATGTCATCGGCAGAAACATGGCAAGAAAAAAAGGTTATCGGTTCATTTATTTCTACATTGTAAGCGGTATGTTTGTTCCGTTTGCAATTCTGATGATGCCGTTGGTAAAGGAAACCGCTATTCTTGGCTTAGACAATCGGCTGGGCGTGATCCTGCTGTATCTGGTTTTCTATATGCCAATCAATGTTATGCTGTATAGCGGCTATCTGAAAAACATTCCGCTGGCAATGGAAGAAGCGGCTGAAATTGACGGGGCATCTGCTTGGAAAACCTATTGGACAGTTATTTTCCCAATGATGAAGCCAATGCATGCAACCGTTGCGGTTCTGACCGCTCTGGGTACTTGGAACGACGTTATGACACCGCTGGTAATCATGTCTGGCACAAAGGGAACAACCTTGCCTCTGGCACAGTTGAACTTCCAGACACAGTTTGGTACAAACTACAACTTGGCGTTTGCATCGTACTTGCTGGCATTGATTCCGATTCTGATTTTCTATGTGATTTGCCAGAAGCAGATTTTGAACGGTGTTGCAAATGGTGCAGTAAAGGGTTAAGGTGATCAAGTAAATGCAGTTAAAAAATGAAGTGATGTTGATTACCTATGCGGACAGCATGGGCAACAATTTAAAGGATTTACACAAGGTTTTGAATCAGTATTATGCAAAGGCAGTTGGCGGTGTGCATATTCTCCCATTCTTTCCATCCTCTGCCGACCGTGGCTTTGCTCCGATGTGTTATGATCGGGTTGACCCGAACTTCGGAACATTTGCAGATGTAGAGGCAATCGGAAAAGACTATTACCTGATGTTTGACTTCATGGTCAATCATATCTCTGCACATTCGGCTTATTTTCAGGATTTCCTGCAAAAGAAAGACCAGTCTGCGTATAAAGATTTCTTCATCCGCTATTCTGATTTCTGGGAGAACGGAGAACCAACACAGGAGCAGGTGGACTTGATTTACAAGCGAAAACCACGTGCTCCGTACATCGAAGTAGAATTTGCAGACGGCAGCAAAGAAAAAGTTTGGTGCACGTTCTGCGAAGAACAAATTGATTTGGATGTGCGAAAAGATGCCACCAAGCAGTTCATCAAGCAAACATTGGTGGATATGTGCCATCATGGTGCAGCCGTCATTCGTCTGGATGCATTCGCTTATGCGATTAAGAAACCGGATACCAGTTGTTTCTTTGTAGAACCGGACATCTGGGAACTGCTCTATGACATTGAAAAGACAGTCAAAGCAGAGGGTGCAGAAATCCTGCCGGAGATTCACGAGCATTACACCATCCCGATGAAAATTGCAGACAAGGGCTTTTGGATCTATGACTTTGCCCTGCCGGTTCTGACCCTGCACGCTCTGTATAATCACACTGGCGTTTATCTGAAACAGTGGATGGAACGCTGCCCGATGCATCAGTTCACCACACTGGACACCCACGACGGAATCGGCATTGTCGATGTAAAAGACTTGCTGCCAGATGAAGAAGTGGACAAGGTAAAGGAACAGATGTATCAGCAGGGAGCAAACGTAAAGAAGATTTACAGTTCTGAAGCGTACAACAATCTTGATATTTATCAGGTCAACACCACGTATTATTCAGCGTTGGGCAATCAGGATGATGCGTACTTGCTGGCAAGAGCTATTCAGTTCTTTGCACCGGGTATTCCGCAGGTTTATTATGTGGGCATGCTGGCAGGCAGCAATGATGTGGACTTGATGGAACGTACCAAGAATGGACGGGACATCAACCGGCATTATTACTCGCTGGAAGAAGTGGCAGAACAGCAGCAGCGTCCAGTGGTACAGAAATTGAAAGAACTGATGGAACTGCGGAACACGCATCCGGCGTTCTCGCTGGAGGGTACGATTTCTATTCAGGCAGAGGGCGACCACCTGCAAATCGTCCGCACGTATCAGTCGCACAAGATTGTGTTAGATGCAAATCTTTCCACCTATCAGTTTGAAATTCACGAATAAAGAAAAAATGTGTTCGCATCGTATGAGAGAAATCTCTCTGCGATGCGAAACTTGTATCAAAGAAAAAGGAGCGATTCTTATGGCAATTCAAGTTGTAACAACCGAACAGTCCACCTTGTTCACCATTCGCACAAAGCATACCACCTATCAGATGAAAGCAGATGAATACGGCGTGCTGCTGCATCTTTGGTATGGTGCATCTGTCGAGGGCGATATGTCCTATCTGCTGGACTATCCGGATGTTGGATTTTCCGGAAATCTCTATGAAGCAGAAAACAGAAGAACTTACTCTTTGAATACCTTGCCGCTGGAATATGCAACCGAAGGCGTTGGCGATTTCCGGATTCCGGCAGTTGCAGCAACCCATGCAGACGGCAGCAATGCATTAGATTTGCGGTATCAGTCTTACAACATTCTGAAAGGCAAGTATGCGATTGCAGGGCTGCCGGCAGTCTATGCAGACGAAGACGAAGCAGAAACATTGGAAATTGTTCTGAAAGATACGGCAACAGATTTGCAGGTAACCTTGCGGTATGGTGTCCTGTCGGAATTGGATATGCTGACTCGCTGCGTTTCCATCCAGAATCTTGGCACAACGCCGATTACACTGACAAAGGCAGCCAGCTTCTGTTTAGATTTGCCTTATGGAAAGTGGGAATGGATGCATTTCCACGGCAGACATGCGATGGAACGGATTACCGAACGGACACCGCTGATTCACGGCATTCAGGAAAGTTCCAGCACAAGAGGCACATCCAGCCACCACCAGAACCCGACTGCCATTCTCTGCACACCGGATTGCACGGAAACCAACGGCAGCTGTTTTGGTGCAGCGTTCCTGTACAGTGGCAGCTTTCAGACAAAGATTGAATATGACCAGATGCGGCAAGCAAGAATGGTGATGGGACTGCATCCGGATTTGTTCCGTTGGGAACTCCAGCCAAATGCAACCTTTGATACACCGGAAGTGCTGTTCACTTACAGTGATAGCGGCTTAGAAACCCTGTCACATCGCTTCCAGAAAACCATTCGGGAACACGTTTGCCGTGGGAAGTATCAGAAAATCGAACGTCCGGTTCTGATTAACAACTGGGAAGCAACCTATTTCGATTTCAACGAAGAAAAGATTTTAAAGATTGCCGAAGAAGCCGCTCGTCTGGGCGTGGATATGCTGGTATTGGATGACGGCTGGTTTGGCAAGCGGGATGATGACTGTTCCGGTCTGGGTGACTGGTTCGTGAATGAACAGAAGCTCAAGGGCGGACTGGGTACACTGGTGCAGAAAGTAAAGGCTCTGGGCATGCGGTTCGGCATTTGGTTTGAACCGGAAATGGTTTCGGAAGATAGTGATTTGTACCGTACCCATCCGGAATGGGCAATTCAGATTCCGGGCAGAAAGCCGATGCGGGGTCGGTATCAGCTGTTATTAGATTTATCAAATCCAGACGTGCAGGATTACTTGTATGAACGCATTTCTGACATTCTGAACAGTGCGGATATTTCCTATGTAAAGTGGGATATGAACCGCAGTATCAGTGACTGGTATACCGCTCTGTTGCCAGCAAATCGGCAGGGCGAGTTGCCGCATCGGTATGTGCTGGGTGTCTATGCATTGCTGGAACGGCTGACTTCTGCATTCCCGGAAGTTCTGTTTGAGGGATGCAGTGGCGGCGGCGGACGGTTTGACGCTGGAATGCTGTATTACTGCCCGCAGATTTGGTGCAGCGATGACACAGATGCTTATGAACGAACCATTATTCAGTATGGCACATCGTTCTTCTATCCGGTTTCTGCGGTTGGTTCTCACGTTTCTGTTGTTCCGAATCACCAGACTGGCAGAGTTACACCAATCGAAACCCGTGCCGTGACGGCAATGGCTGGCAGCTTCGGCTATGAGCTGGATTTGAATTTGCTGTCAGATGAAGAAAAGGAAGCAGTTACACAGCAGATTCAGCAGTTCAAGGAATACGGCTCGCTGATTCACAACGGAACGTATTACCGTCTAAGCAATCCGCTGGAAGATGCCTATGCACTCTGGGCGTTTGTATCCGAGGATAAGAAAGAAGTTCTGGTACAGGGCATGATTTTCCGGACAGAAGCGAACATGGTGCGGCATTGTGTTTCGCTGCGTGGCTTGGATGCAAAGGCAGTTTACCGGACAAAGGACGGAGCAGCCTACAGGGGACACCCTGATGCATGCAGGGGTTCTGCTGCCGAAATCTTGGGGCGACTATTATCCGGTTTCCATGCATTTCATCAGCGAATAATTTTGCAACCATGATTTAAAACGATTGCGGCACGCTGCGGAAGAGATTCTGCGGTGTGCCGTTTCTATTGATTTTTCGGGAGATTTCATGGATTTTTAAATTTGTCGACTATTACGAATTTCATCGAAAAAACAGGGAAATATTCTGTTAAATGACGAATTGAAATACCTTGAAAACCTATCGCATCTATGGTATAATAGAAGGTAACGAAAACGGCAAAAGGTGGGGAATTCGATATGAAAACGATACTTTGCTTTGGGGACTCAAACACATATGGCTATCAGCCGGAAACGAAAAAACGATATGATGAAACCACACGCTGGACGTGCTTATTACAGCAGGCAATTCAGCCTTACGGGTGGCGTGTTGTGGAAGAGGGTCTGTGCGGACGCACAACCAACTTGAACGGCATTCGTCGGGAAAACCGAAATGGTGCTGCGGTGCTGCCGATGTTGCTGGAATCCCATGCACCGTTGGATGCGGTGATTTTGATGCTGGGGACAAATGACTGCAAAACGCAGTTCCATGCAACGCCGGAATCCATTGGAGCAGGCATCGAAGCTCTGATTGCACAGGTGCGGGCATTCGATGAACAGCTTCCAATCTTATTGGTTTCCCCCATTCATCTTGCAGCGGATATTGCAGAAAAAGCCCCCGCATTTTCTGCGGATTCCTATGCATTAAAATCCGTCTATGCAGCGATTGCGGAACGGGAACACTGCATGTTTTTTGCGGCTTCGGATTATGCAGAACCTTCGGATGCAGATGGCGAACATCTCGATGCAGAGGGACATCAAAAACTGACCAAACAGATGCTGAACGCATTACAACCATTACTATGCGGAAAGGAACAGGAAAAATGACAACGAAAGAAATGCAGGAAGCAATTCTAAAATGGAAAAAAGAACAAGACTGCTGTATTCTGGCACATTGCTACCAGACCCATGATATTTTGGAAGTGGCAGACTTTGTCGGAGATTCTTTCGGATTGGCACAGAAAGCAGCACAGACCAATTGCAAACGGGTGATGATGTGCGGTGTTCGCTTTATGGCAGAAACCGTGAAGATTCTGTCGCCGGAAAAACAAGTTTATCTGCCGAAAGCAGAAGCTGGCTGCCCGATGGCAGAACAGCTGGATGTGGAAATGTTGCAACAGATGAAAGAAATCTATCCGGAACATTGTGTGGTTGCCTATATCAATACAACCGCTGCATTAAAAACACTGTGTGATGTCTGTGTCACGTCCTCTTCCGCAGTGGATATTATCCGGAAGATTCCAAACAAAAAGATTCTGTTCATTCCGGACTGCAATCTAGGCGATTATGTGGCAAAGCAAATTCCGGAAAAGGAATTTCAGCTGATGCATGGCGGTTGCCCGACCCACGTTCGGATTACTGTCAAGGACGTAGAAAAAGCACGGGCTGCACATCCAGATGCAGAGCTGCTGGTACATCCGGAATGCCAGCCGGCAGTCACCGCACAGGCGGACTATGTTGGCAGCACAACCGGCATTATGAACTATGCAGCAAAGAGTGACAAGAAATCGTTCATCATCGGTACAGAAAACAGCATTGTACAGCATTTGGGCATGCAGTTCCCGGACAAGCTGTTTTATCCGCTCTCGAAAGATTGTGTCTGTCACAATATGAAAATTACGACATTGGCAGATGTTTTGCACTGCTTGCAGGGCGTAGACGGCGAAGAAATTCAAATGCCGGAAGATGTCATGCAGAAAGCAAAGGTCTGCATTGAAGAAATGTTGAGGTTGGGAAATTAAGATGCAGAAAAAAGTATTGGTCGCAATGAGCGGCGGTGTGGATAGTTCTGCAACAGCTGCGATCTTGTGCCAAAAGGGCTATGATTGTATCGGTGTCACGATGAAGCTGTACAATCTGCCGGATGATGCAGTTCGCAGCAACACCTGCTGTACGCTTTCCGATGCAGAAGATGCAAAGAGCGTTGCATATCGGCTGGGTATGCGGTATTACGTCATGAATTTTACGGCAGATTTTGCCAAGGAAGTTATTGACCGTTTTGTATCTGCCTATGAACGGGGCGAAACGCCGAATCCTTGTATTGACTGCAACCGATATATGAAGTTTGAACAGCTGTACCAGCGAGCTGCCCTGTTGGGCTGCGATGCGATTGCAACCGGACACTATGCACGGATTGCGTACGATGAAGAACGGGGCAGATGGCTGCTGAAAAAGTCCAAGAATGAGGCAAAAGACCAGAGTTATGTGTTGTATTCCATGACACAGGAGCAGCTTGCACATACGATTTTTCCGCTGGGGGACTATACCGACAAGGCGGAAGTGCGGAAGTTGGCAGCAGAATCCGGCTTGTTGAATGCAGAAAAGCAGGACAGTCAGGATATTTGCTTTGTTCCGGATGGCGATTATGCAGCGTTTATTGAACAGTACACGGGAAAGCAGTATCCGCATGGGGATTTTGTAGACCGGAACGGCAAGAAGCTGGGCGAGCATAAGGGCATGATTGGTTATACCATCGGACAGCGGAAGGGTTTGGGCATTTCTGCACCGCATCCGCTGTATGTCTGCAAGAAGTGCGTGGAAGATAATACCATTGTGCTTTCAGAGCGAGAGGGACTGTATACCACGAAACTGATTGCACGGGATTTCAACTGGATTGCTTATGATGGTGCACCGAAAACGTCGATTTCCGTCACAGCAAGAACCCGTTACCATGCCAAGGAGGCAGCTGCAACGGTTACTCCGTTGGAAGATGGAACGGTACAAGTGGTATTTGCAGAGCCACAGCGTGCCGTGACTGCTGGTCAGGCAGTGGTACTGTATGATGGAGAAATTGTAGTTGGTGGAGGAACGATTACTTCCGCTGAATAAAGATAAAAAGTCCGACAGAAATGCCGGACTTTTTTGCTGCATGAAACTTCATCAGACGGAAACTTGAAACAGCCCGTGCCGATTGCAGTAGCTGTAAATCGTACCATGCCCCATCATCGGGAAGCGTACCATTGGATTTTGTTCCGGATAACACTTGACGAACGAAATCCGGTCACTGGTGACATAGGCGAAAAAGGAGAGAAAATGTGTTTTTTCCATGGGATGTTCCATAAAAATAACCTTCTTTCTGAGTGGATGCTTTCAGTATAACACAAGCGATTCGGTTCTGCAACCTACGTTTCGTAGAGTGCTTTTAAAGAAAATGAATCTATAATTTAGAATAATATTATTAGAAAAAGCATTGATTTTTTCCCGAAAATGCGGTAAAATAGAAAACAGATTTCGGCATTGTGTCAGTGTACATAAAACCAAAATGCCGGAACGATAGAAAGGAGCTTCGTAATGTATATTACTTGCTTGGATTTGGAAGGCGTATTGGTGCCGGAAATTTGGATCGCATTTGCAGAAGAAAGCGGAATCCCGGAATTAAAGCGTACCACCAGAGATGAACCAGATTATGATAAGCTGATGAAATGGAGAATCGGCGTTCTGAAAGAACACGGCCTTGGCTTGAAAGAAATTCAGGAAACCATTGCAAAGATTGACCCGCTGCCGGGTGCAAAGGAATTTTTGGACAAGCTGCGGAAAGAATGTCAGGTGATTATTATCAGCGATACCTTCACACAGTTTGCAGGCCCGTTGATGGAAAAGCTCGGCTGGCCGACGATCTTCTGCAATTCTCTGGAAGTTGCAGCAGACGGCGAAATCACTGGCTTCAAGATGCGTGTTGAAAACTCCAAGCTGACCACCGTAAAGGCATTGCAGTCCATTGGCTATGATACGATTGCCAGTGGTGACAGCTACAACGACCTCGCAATGATTCAGGCAAGTAAAGCAGGCTTCCTCTTCCGGAGCACCGAACAGATTCAGAAAGACCATCCGGAACTTCCGGCATTTGAACGGTATGAAGATTTGCTGGCTGCAATTGAACAGGAATTGCAGAAGTAAGCAAGTTTTTGATTCTTATTGCATACAAAAAACGCTGTTGCACGATTTTTTGTGCAGCAGCGTTTTTGCGTTTACTTGTTAGAAATGATAATGGTATAAGCACCATCTTTCAGGTCGCCAACCGTCACGGTTACGCCAGGGTCAATCGTTTCTTGTTCGTTGGAATCGTACCAATGGAAACCGGAAATTGTTCCATCAATCACATCTCCCGTTTTGAAAACGCTGCCGCCCTCCTGCTCGTTGGCAAGCCGAATCAGGCGGATGCCGTCATTATCATTGTTTGTGTATTCCGAACCATTCTGATATTTGAAGTAGGTGTACCAGTAATCTTCCTGCAAATCTGCTTGAATGTGATAGACCCGAATGCCGCTGTCAATACTCTGCCAGTAACTCATGTTGGAATTGATGTAACTGTTGTTGTCATCCTCTGTGATGTATTCAATCATGAGATATTCAGAGAAATAACGTCCATCCAGCTTTCCATACGGGATAATCACGCAGTTTCCGTTTTTGGTCTGAGCGTTTTGCAGCTGGAACGTCTGTGTCCCCTTGCTGCTGTCGTAGACAGAAACTTGATTCTTCTGATACCAGCCCAGCATCAGCTTAGAGAAACAGCCAAAATCCGAAGCAGCATCGGCATCCATCAATTCTGTTCCGGCATTGCCTTTCATGCCCTCGAAATCATCGCTGTTATAGAGGTAGTAGTCCGGCAAGCCCATGCAGTGACCCATTTCGTGGAGATAACTGCTGTTGAAGTTGCTGTAATTGGTTTTGCTTTCAATCTGAGCGTTTCCGGTGATGATATGCCCAATGGTAACACCATCCACCGTATAAGCGGAATCGCCGATTGGACCAGCGCACGGCCACCAGTTGTCATCGCCAGCAGCAGTTGGAACAGAGAACAGCGTTGCATCAATCACGCCATCGTTGTTGCCGTCAAACTGGCTGAAATCCACGCTATCGTTAAATGCATCGTAGCATTCCCGTGCAAGCTTGTTTTTGTCCGTATCGTAGGCGGAACGGTTTTCTTTTGTGGTATAGCGGAATACTTGTCCATCAAGGTGCATTGTCCCCTTGGAAGAGCGTTCATAGAATGCACGCATACTGTCGAATGGGTAATTGCTGTCGCTGGTATCTGCTTCCCCGAATGCGATTTCCTGAATCTGTTCCGCAGAAAGGTCTGTGGTATATTTGCAGTCCGGAAAATCCACATAGAAAATTACCAGCTTGGCATCGCCCTGCGAGGGCAGGGAAGCTTTGACTGCTTGAATGGATGGTGTTAAGAATGTAGCATCTTCCGCATCTGTGGTGGTGGTTGTGGTTTCTGTGGTAGTGGTAACAGGGGCAGTGGTGTCGCTGGTAACGGTAGTCGTATCGGCGATTTCCTCCCAGATTTCGAGAAAATCTTCGTAGAGGACGCAGTGTTTCAGCATCATCAAGTCTGCTACATTGACAACGTGGTCTTGGTTGAGGTCAGCACGCTGTAGGATGTCTTCCCCCTGCAAAGCATCCAACCGGAGCAAATACCGCTGCATTTTTACAATGTCAACCATCGAAACAACGCCGTCATGGTTCAGGTCGCCCCGATAGCCACGCCATTCCCACGATGCATAGGCGTGTGGAAGTGCAATCATGCCAATTCCGGCGGCAACGGTTGCAGCACTCAGCAGTGCAGTTCCGAGAATGGTGCTTTTTTTCATAGAGAATGCCTCCTTTTTCCGTTCTAAAATCAGATGGTTTCATCATACCACTTTTCACAAAAAAATGCAAGATGCATTCTCTTTTTTTAGCAACTTTTCTAATTTTTCGAGCAAGATTTTGTGGATTCCGTGCAAGCCGAGGCGGATAAAACGGCTTCCACAGCTGCCCAGAACGTCTGCCATTCGGATACATTCATACAGAGAAACGGTAGCATCCAGCGTTCCCACGGATGCTGTGGGTGCTGCTGAAAGAACGAGATACACTCCCGAAAGAGCGGTGGATGTCCGATGGTTTGCCGGATGGTGCAGAGAATGGCAACGCCGTCCAGCTGTTTGTCAGCGGAGCAGTTCGGGAAAGCTGTTTGCACCTGCTGAAGCAGCCATTGCCCTTCTGGCAGAGAAGAGAAACTTTCTGGATTCATAGAAAACACCTCCTGTTGGTTGAAAAAAGCCAGTCGTTCTAGAGGAACAGACTGGCTTTTTGAGAAGTATTGTTTGAGAAAGCGAATTACTTGGCAGCCTGATAGCCCAATTCAAACGCTTTCAAGTTCATGTCTAAGAATTTTGCCGGAACAGTGTTCCGAATGGTTTCGAGCCACTTTTCATACGGGATTTCGGTGGAATTTGCCATCACGCCAATCAAAACAACATTGACGCATTTCTGACTGCCAGCCTGTACCGCAAGCTGTAATGCATCGACAGCCGTCAAATCGCAAACCGCATCCAGCTTTTCGCAAATATTTTCTGGATACGCCATTGCACCAATAATGACAGGCATCGGGTCAATCTGCTGGGTGTTGGCAATCATCTTTCCGCCCTGTTTCAGGTAAGGAAGAGCACGATAAGCTTCGAGCGGTTCAAACGCTAAAATCAAATCAGCCGTGCCACGGTCAACGATTGGGGAATAAACAGCATCGCCATATTTCACATAGGTTACAACGCTGCCGCCCCGCTGGCTCATACCGTGTACTTCAGAAACTTTGACATCATAACCGGCATCTGTGACAGCGTTGCCCAAGATTCGGCTGGCAAGCAGCGTTCCCTGTCCGCCGACACCAACAATCATAATTTGTTTTGTCATGGTTTATGCCTCCTCTTTCTTGTGAATGCAGCCAAACGGACATACGTTCAGGCAGAGTCCGCAGCCGTTGCACTGGGTCGGGTTGATGGTTGGCTTTGTGCCATCGAAAGAAATTGCTGGACAGCCCAACTTCATGCAGAGTTTACACTTTTTGCAGTCTGTGCTGATTTCGCAGCAGCCTGTATATTTTACGGTTTTCAGCAGGGCACACGGACGCTGTGCAATGATGACAGACGGTTCTTCCGCAGCGATTTCCTGCTTCACAACGGCTTCCATCTGCTTGACATCGAACGGGTCAACAATGGCAATTCGTTCGACACCAACGGACTTACAGAGCGTTACCAGATTCACTTGCTTGGTGACTTCCTTCCGGATGGTGTAACCCGTGGTTGGGTTGTCCTGATGTCCGGTCATGCCTGTAATAGAGTTGTCCAGAATGATAATGGTATTGATGCCCTTGTTATAAACCACATCAATCAAGCCCGTGATACCGGAGTGAATGAAGGTAGAGTCACCGATAACAGAAACGGTTTTCTTTGCAAAGTCATTGCCTCTTGCCTTTGCCATACCCATTGCAACACCAACAGATGCACCCATACAAATGGTGGTATCCATGCTGTTCAGCGGAGCAACTGCCCCCAATGTATAACAGCCGATGTCGCCGGAAACCTGCAACTTCAGCTTGTGCAGAACATAGAACACACCTCTGTGCGGACAGCCTGCACACATCACTGGCGGACGAACAGGAATCGGTTCACCCGGCACTTGATAAGCTGGCTCTTCTTCGCCCAGAACCACCTTGCGAATCTGATGCGGTGTGTATTCGCCCAGCAGGGAGAAAGCTTCCTTGCCGATGACAGAAATGCCGAGGCTGCGGCAGTAGGTTTCAATGAACGGGTCGAGTTCTTCAATGACATAGACGGTTTCATGCTGTGCAGCAAAGTCCAGCAGCATTTGCTTCGGCATCGGGTAAATCATACCCAATTTGCAGTAGTCTACTTGGTCGCCGAGGGCTTCCTTGGCATACAGATAAGCGATACCAGCCGAAATGACACCGATTTTGTTGCCCTTGGATTCTACCCGGTTAATCGGACAGGTTTCTGCATATTCTGCCAGTTTCCGCATCCGTTCTTCTACAACCACATGCCGTTTGATGGCATTTGCCGGCATCATGACATACTTAGCAGCATCCTTTTCATACGGTTTCAGAGCAACTTCTTCCGGTTCTTCCAGTTCTACCAGACTCTGAGAGTGGGAAACACGGGTGGACAGCCGGAGAAATGCCGGAGCATCGAATGTTTCGCTGATGGTATATGCAAGCTTGGTGAAGTTCTTGCATTCTGCGGAATCGGACGGTTCGAGCATTGGAATCTTGGCAGCTTCTGCATAGTGCCGGGAATCCTGTTCGTTCTGGGAGGAATGCATGCCTGGGTCATCTGCAACGCAGAAAACCAAACCGCCGTTGACACCGCTGTAACTTACGGTGAACACTGGGTCAGCCATGACATTCAAACCAACGTGCTTCATGCAGGACATCGCACGAGCACCGCCGATGGATGCACCAATGGCAACTTCAGCAGCAACCTTTTCGTTTGGTGCCCATTCCGCATAAATTTCCTTGTATGGGACAATCTGTTCTGTAATTTCTGTGCTTGGCGTTCCCGGATAAGAGGAAACGACCCGAACGCCTGCTTCATAAGCACCTCTTGCTACAGCAGCATTGCCGAGCAGTAATTTTTTCATATTTGTTCATCCTTTCATGGGGTTTCGTGTTCGGTGACACCGGATTCTTTTGCAACCAGATTTTCAACACAGTACCGCTTTCGCAGCTTTGGTTTTTCAATCTTTCCGGTGGGGTTTCTTGGAACATCGGCAAAGATAATTTTTCTTGGCCGCTTATACCGTGGCAGTGCCATGCAGAACGCCTGCAATTCTTCTTCGGTGAGTGTTGCTTCCGGTTTCACTTCTACGATGGCAGCCGTGATTTCGCCCAAACGGGCATCTGGCAGACCAATGACAGCAACGTCTTTGATTGCATTGTGCTGGCGGAGGAAATCTTCAATCTGTACCGGATAGATATTTTCGCCGCCGGTGATGATGACATCTTTCTTGCGGTCAACGAGATAGATAAAGCCGTCTTCGTCTTCCTGTGCCATATCGCCGGTGAACAGCCAACCATCCTGTAAAACTTCTTCGGTTGCCTTTTCATCCCGATAGTAGCACTTCATCACGCCTGGACCTTTTACAGCCAGTTCGCCGACTTCGCCCTGCGGAACGGTGTTGTGATTCGGGTCAACAATCTTGACTTCCCAGCCATAGCCAGCTTTTCCGATTGCACCGACCTTGTGCGGATTTTCAACACCGAGGTGTACGCAGCCTGGACCAATGGATTCGCTCAGACCATAGTTGGTATCATAAGCATGGTGTGGGAAATAAGCTTTCCAGCGTTTCACCAAAGACGGCGGAACAGGCTGTGCACCGATGTGCATCAACCGCCACTGGTCGAGGTTGTAGTCGTCTAGATTCAAATCTTTCCGGTCTAACGCATCCAGCAAATCCTGTGCCCACGGCACGAGCAGCCAAACGATGGTGCATTGTTCTTCGGAAACGGCTTTCAGAATCCATTCCGGCTTGACCCCACGGAGCAGGACTGCCTTTCCGCCCGTCAGCAGTGAGCCAAACCAGTGCATTTTTGCCCCTGTATGATAAAGTGGTGGAATGCAGAGGAACACATCGTCCTTTGTCTGACCGTGATGGTGCTGTTCGACCTGTGCAGCGTGGCTCAGGCTTCTGTGTGTATGTAAGATGGCTTTCGGGAAGCCAGTCGTACCGGAAGAAAAATAGATGGCAGCATCATCGTCTTCTGTCAGCGGCACATCCGGATTTTTGGAGGTGCAGAACTGTGTCAGACGGTCATAGCTTTCTGCAAAGGTCGGGCAGTCCTTTCCGACATACAGCATGCTCCGAACACGAGGCATACAATCGCAGATTTCCTCCACCCGTCCGGTAAATTCAGGGCCAAATACTAAGAAATCCGCTTCTGCTAAGTTCAGACAGTACCGGATTTCTTCGGCGGTATAGCGGTAGTTCAGCGGAACGGCAATCGCTCCTGCTTTTAAGATGCCGAAATAAATCGGCAGCCATTCCAGGCAGTTCATCAGCAGGATGGCAACTTTTTCGCCCTTGCGGATGCCTCTGGACAAGAGGAAGTTTGCGAACCGGTTTGCCTGGCAGTTGAAATCTTTCCAAGTGATTTCCCGCCGGACATTCTGACCCGTACCGGATTCAATCAGGGCGTATTCTTTCCACGTCAACCGACCATGGACGGTGGGCGGCGGTGTAATTTCAACCAGACTGGTATCATCTGGATAGCGTTCTGCATTTTGCCGCAGTAGTTCTGTGATAGGCATTTTTGACATTCCTTTCTGTTTCTGTTTGTACCAGCACAAGGCACAAACGATCTTTTTTATTATAGCACAATCTCTCTAAAAAAACAATACGAAAACCAAAAAAACTGCAAAATTTGCAAAAATGCTGCCAGATGGGAGCAGACAACCTCCATCCGGCAGCAAAATGATGGGATTCAAATGAAAGGTCTAAGAGGAACGAAGAGAGCAGAATAATGACCATACAAACCGGAACGATGTAGGGAATCATCACGCAGTACAGCTTTCTTGCTGGGAGTGTTCCAGAGTGACAGCAGGTCGATAATCGGCAAAATTTGCAAAAATGCTGCCGGATGGGAGCAGACAACCTCCATCCGGCAGCGAAATGATGGGATTCAAATTAAAGGTCTAAGAGGAACGAAGAGAGCAGAATAATGACCATACAA
>ENA-ORUB01001682-ORUB01001682.1-human-gut-metagenome-genome-assembly--contig:-NODE-1682-length-22996-cov-2.933699_pt1 | contig 22996 bp, 15 predicted proteins | sample MGYA00241918_ERZ509200 | MGnify/ENA primary metagenome ERZ509200 (study PRJEB26280, sample SAMEA2338853) | human gut metagenome | biome: human gut; feature: human-associated habitat; material: faeces... | reverse complement strand
TCATACGGAAAGCGGCGTCCGGTTCCGGTATTTCCCTCATTACGGATAATAAGGGGCTGAATACATCTTCCAATGCATCTGCGGATAAGAATCTGGTCAGTGAGACACTGAACGCTCTTGCGAATAAGCTCTTCTATAAAGCGTATGCGGACGGAGAAAAGAATCTGACCGGTTTTGTAAAAATTGCGGAAGGTCTGACCAGTTCTGAAGCGGTTCTCAAAACAGGGAATATTACCTTTAAGAAGGATAACGGTCAGGGGCAGTATCTCTATGAAACCGCTTATCCGAATGAACAGATCACAGATCCGATTAATAAGACTATCGACGGCAGTGCCGCTTCTGAACAGGCATACAAAGAAGCCGGTGTTTATAAATCGGATACAGATACCTATAAATTCACAAAGAATCCGGCTACCATCAACGGAGATTCCGGTGCGGCTGTCGATGCAGGCACGAAGGATATCCATGTGGACAGCGGGGAGAATACGCTGAATCTGAATGGCGGAAATACCGGCGTCGGTGTCAAAGCGGAAGGAGGAAAGACCGCTGATATTAAAGGCAATGCCAATATTACAGGACAGACCGGTGTGCTTGCTGACGGTGCGGGAAGTAAAGTACTTCTTTCCGGAAATTCTAATATTACTGCCGGAGGAGATGGCATCGTAGCCTCTGGAGGCGGCACTGTGGAAGCAGCAGGTATAACCAATGTGACGGCAGGAGCCGGCGGTAAAGCTGTTCGTGCGGGCGGCGGATCTTCAGTAAGTCTTCAGAATGGCAAACTGAAAGGAGATGTGGAAGCCGATAACGGTACAGTTTCCCTCCACGGTGAGGAAACAGAAGGCAATGCCACTGCAGCGGCGGGCGGCAGTATCAATCTGACCGGCGGCAGCGTGGCAGGGCAGGTGACGGCCAAAGATGGAAACAGCCAGGCCATCATTAAGAATGCCACGGTGAAGGATCTTATCGGATCCCATGGCGGTACGGCATCTATAACCGGCGGCATAGTTACCGGAACCGTATCAGCTGATGACGGCACTGTTAAAGCGGAGAGTACAAAAGTAAATGAATCCGTTAATGCTAAAAACGGCGGTACCGTGGAATTAAAACAAGGCAGTGCAGGCCGTCTTGCGTCAGAGGGCGGACGGATTACTGCAAACGGGACAGCCGTGAAAGGCGATGCTTCTGCTAATGCGGGCGGAACGGTGGAAATGACCGGCGGCAGCGTAGGCGGCAACACCACGGCGGATAACGGAACGATTGAAACAGAAAATACGGATGTTGCAAATGGCGCATCCGCGCTCAACGGCGGAAAACTTAAACTGAGAAACGGAACCGTTTCCGGCGGGATCAAAACGGATGCCGCGTCTGCATCTGATGTTGTTATGGATCGGGTCGGGGCGTCCTTGCAAGGCGATGTATCCGGTGAAGGCAAGACGAACGTAACTCTTTCTAATGGCGGAAACTGGAAAGGAAACAGCGCCGGCAGCGGAGAAACGAAAGTTAAAGTAGGAAGCGGCGGTACCTGGACAGGTGCCAGCATGAACGGTGATACGGATGTCGATCTGGAAGGCAAATGGAAACAGACCAACAATAGTAAGGTTCGCAAGCTTATTTCCAACAACGGCGTTCTTGATAAGACGGCTCCGGAAAGCGGAAATACGGATATAGGGCAGCTTAGTGGCAGCTTATCTCTCATTTATGCCCATGACAAAACGAATCCGACAAAGGTACTTGGCGGCGGCACTTTCATTGCGGCAGCCGATGCCGGTTCCACGGTGGATATGATTACCGATAATGCCGGACTGGATACAAACTCGAAAAAGGCAGCTGACAAAAACAGGGTCAGCGAAGCACTGAATGCATTGGCAGGCAAGCTGCAGTATACCGGATATCAAAATGGAGAAAGAAATCTGAAAGGTAAATTGAGAATTGCTGAAGGACTGACATCCAGCAGTGCCGCCCTGAAAACGGAAACACTGAGCTTTAAGAGAGATGGACAGGGATACTTTGATTACACACCTGCCAAGCCGGATAAGCCGGAAATTGAAACCGGGGATTACGAAACTTCTATCATGAGCAGTACCAGAAGCGCTCTGACCTCCTCTATCCTTGTATGGCGGAATGATATGAATGATATGTATAAGCGCATGGGAGATCTCAGAATCGGTGCGGAAAGCGGTTTGTGGGCAAGAGCCTACGGCGGCCGGATCAGTTATGACGCCAACAATGCGTATATGAAGGACAGCTACTGGGCGGCCCAGGTGGGGATGGATAAACGTCTGGCATCAGGCTGGCATGTAGGCGGCGCTTTCGGATACACTGACGGCAGCGCAACATACAGATATGGTGGAAAAGGCGATCCGAAACTGTACACATTGGCGGCCTACGCAACCCGAGTGTCGGAAGACGGACAGTATGTGGATGTCATTGCGAAAGCAGGAAAACTTTCCAATAAGTTCACTGCCTACAACAAATATAGTGCACCGGTGCTCAGGAATTATGTAGAAGGCAAGTATGATACATACGGATATGGCATCAGTGCTGAGTATGGCAAAAAGATTCGTATGGGCAAAGGCTTTATAACGCCGCAGGCGGAACTGACATGGAGCCGTCTGTCATCGGACAGCTTTGATGCAGCGGCGCCTACCGGTGAAAGCATGCGTGTCAGCCAGTCATCAGTCAACAGTTTAGTCGGACGCCTGGGTGTAGTTGCCGGAGTAGAAAGTGACAAAGGCAATTTCTATGCTAAGGTAAATCTGTTCCACGAATTTGACGGAGACGGCCATATCCTGTTCACTGAACCCGGAAAGACAGGCAAGCGCTCCTCGTTCAGCCTTAAGGATACCTGGGTGGAAATTGCACTGGGCGGCAACTACTATTTGAGCCCGAGAAGCATGATTTATGCAGATTTCACCAAGAGCTTTGGCGGAGATTACAAGGTAGATTGGAGAATCAATGCGGGAATCCGCTTCAGCTTCTGAGCATGATGTCAACTTCCAAAAGGGGAATGAAACAAGATTTTGTCATGAGAACTGAATAATAAGAAGAAGAAATAAAGGACTGCCTTCCTGTCCCCAGGAAAGCAGTCCTTTATACTTGGAAAAGAATTGGATAAGTATAATAGGGTAGGTTAAAATTATATTTGAAAATGATTTATAAAAAATAATTAAAATTACCAATTGGAATATCATTTATTGTTGATATGTAACAAATAATGTAGTATAATTTGTAGAGTGTGATTAGACAATCATTTAAAATTATGAAATATGAATGGTTATTTCTTGATAAATGATGGTTATTCAATAACTTAATACTATGAAAACAAAAGCTGAAGAGCTGCACGTGGGGAATCCGGTGAGACTCCGGAACTGGCCCGCAACTGTGTGGGGAATTTTGTCATAGCAAGTCTTTCACGGAGATATGACAGAATGAGGAACTAAGTCAGGGTGCCACTTTGTTTTCTGATTTTCTAATGACTTGCGAGGCATAAGGTTAGGTGCATAAGGAAGCCGGATTTGGGAAATTCGGTTCCAGATTTAGAGTTATGAAATCTGTGCATCTTTTTTGGTCTCGTTTTTTGTTGCGGTATTTAAGGAATAAATGAAAGGAAGTGTCAAGATGGATAATTTGAAATGCCTTTTGGCGTGAATTTCAGTTTATGTGGCGTCGTGGGTTTCATGGCTGCGATAAGCGGTTCAAATCCGATGGGTATGTTTTTAGAAGAGGATGAATTGCCTGCCATCAGGCGAGGCCGGGATGCTGATCGAGTATCCGGCGGAGAGGTTATGTTTGAAAAATCAGGAGGAATTATGAAACGGAATAAAGTAAGTAAATTACAGATGAGGCGGCTGGCAGCCGGTATTACAATTGCGTTATTGGCCGGTACATGGCCGGTTATGGCAGAGCAGTCCACAAATCCGATCAGTGAAAGTGAAGTATTTACTGCAGACCGTTTGGCACAGGTCGTCAATAAAAATAATATGCCTAAAGAAAGATTCAAATCTGTTGCGGCTGGTCTTTTAGGGTATACACATAATAAGGACTCAATTAAGACAATTAATATTGATATGGCGGGCCATAATCTGACACTCGACTTGACGAAAGTTGCCGATTTGGGGACCGATTATTCCGCCTATGGGATCAAGGCTAATAATAAGACAACTATCGTGGTTGACACCAATCCGGGGAAAAACGGTACGATTACCATCAAGGCGAAAACACTGTGGTCACTGGCGGGAGACAGCGGCAGCAAGTATACTGCTGCACATGGTATCGCAGTGGGTAATTTTAGCCAGAGATTTAATAAAAAAGTAAGTGAAGATTTGGTAAAAACAACAATCAACGCTGATGTGATGATTGAAGAATTGCGTGGCGGTTCTACCCAAACAACGGGTATTTCCTCTATGGACTGCTCTGATTTGGCGATCAATGGTACATTTACGATCAAACCGGGGGCTATCAGCCTTATGCAATGGAATCAGGGGGAAAGGTCAAAAACCTACGGCATATATATGATTGGAAGCAATAATACTGTTTCGATCACTTCGGCAGATATTGATGATTCAGAGAAGGGGTCACTTTCCGACTTGATTAAAACGGACGAATCACTTTGGGGCGGCAAAACGGAGAAGAATGTTCTCCGTATCGGCGGCGGTACGCTCAAAGTCAAAGAGAATCAGAAAGAGCGGTATCTTATCAGCGCTGCGAAAGGATTCCGAACATTTATCAATGTGAATCAGGACGGAAGTGCGATCGGGACATCAAAAGCGGATTTGCAGGGGACGATTCGCATGGATGCTGGGGCGGAAGCTTATGTTGGTCTTACTGCCGGATCGAAATGGGTCGGCGGGACACAGGCAGATACAAAAGGAAAGATGAATCTCTTTCTTTCAGAAGGCGGCGAATGGAACACGGTGAATGCCGGACAGGGGAGTCGTGTGACCAGGTTCGTCGGTGATGCAAAAGGCGGCGCGATTTATCAAAAAGATGCAGGACAGCTTGTAATTGAAAACTACAGCGGCGCGGGAAAAATCTATTACGCCCACGAGAATGCAGGCATGGCGGCGGAAGACTACAAGGCGGGAGACACCCATATCGGATCCGCGGCAGAAGGATCACGCATTACAGTAGTTACAGATAATAAAGGAATTGTTGATACAGATAAAGACCAGGTGTATAAGGCTTTAAATGCTTTGGCGGGAAAACTGTATTACGATGCTTATAAAAACGGAGAAAAGAAGCTGGCGGGACAGGCAGAGATAGCCGAAGGACTGACGGCGTCATCTAAAACATTACAAATGAGAGACCTGCTGTTCAAAAAAGAAAACGGACAGGGGTATGTAGAAGATAAACCCGTGCCGCCGGCAAATCTGGATGTAAGTGAACAGATTGTTGAAGATGGTCTGGGATCGGGGAATATGTATTGGATGAATAACGGGTATAAAGATGGTGAGGATGATGATCATCGTTATGTCCTGAAGTCCGATACCACGATCAAGGTTGATTTATCAAATCCCAAGACTCTGACATACGGGGGAAATCAAGGTGCCAATGTAGCAAATATCATATGGGGAGATCCGGATTATACAGCGGATGGCTTTATTGATATGAACGGACATAAGCTGACCTTGGTTTCTGAGGCAAATCATTTAAGGCATTATGCGTCGGGAATTTTGTCACATGGCGGTGATCTGGAAATAAAGAACGCGGCAGGTATAGATATTGACATACATGGCGATAAAAATGCAAAGAGCGGTATTTATGTCTGGGGACAGGGCAGAAATGGAGCGAGCCTCACTATATCTAATGATAATCAAGCGGAACATGCTGTGAAGATACGTAATACGGCAGCGGAAAAAGACGCAGCTATACTTGTGGACGGCAGGAGTGTAAAGGATGGCGGAAGCGCAAAGCTTGTTATAAAAGGTTTGGTAGATGTTGAGAATGATGATGTCAGCGTAATTCAGGCAAATAAGGGCGATGTGTCAATCGGCGGCGGGAAAATAATAGCCAAAGGGGATAAGGCGTCCAGTTTGAAGATAAATAATGACGGTAAAATCCAGATCAACGGCAATTTGTCGGACAGAAATGTTCTTACGGCAGGAGCAGTCAAACATGATGTACAGATAGAAGGGAATGTACTTGCTCAGAAAGGAAGATTGGGACTGGTTCTGAATACGGACGGATCCTACATAAAAGGGTTGATAGGAACAGATGCCGGAACAGCTGGTCAAACGTACATGATGCTTTCTGACGGAGCCTCCTGGTACCATGAAGGAAAAGGAGCCCGGACAGACGGCATTAAAGAAAGTAAAATCAAAAACCTTGAGGCTGATGGCGGCAACATTTACCAGAAAAATGAGAAACCGATAACCATTGAGAACTACAAGGGAAATATGAAACTGTTCTATAAGCATGAGAATGCGGGAACGAAGGCAGCCGACTATAAGGCGGGAAACACCTATATCGGATCCGCAGCAGAAGGGTCACACATTACAGTGGTCACGGACAGGAGCAATATCAATACGGACAATGAAGACCAGGTATATGAAGTACTGAATGCTCTGGCGGGAAAACTGTATTACGATGCCTACAAGACCGGAGAAGAAAAACTGACCGGACAGGCGACAATAGCCGAAGGACTGACCTCATCATCCCAGACAGTGAAAATGAAAGACATGCTCTTCAAGAAAGAAAACGGACAGGGATATGTGCAGGGAAAACCCACGCCGCCGCCACTGGTTAATCCGGTACGCCATCAAATCGTGGAAGCGAACTATTTTGCTGAAGAAGCGCGGGATTTCTGGTCTAAAGCGGGAGTTTATGACGGAAAAGGCCACTATAAATTTGATCATGACTTGTCACTGGTAACCCATGCGGAAGATGATCCTGTAACAACGGTAAACGATAATAAGTTCGGAAATATCTACTGGAATGGTGATGTGGTCGGGGATATCGACATGACCGGACACCGGCTGGAACTGAAATCCATTACGGAGCGCCTGCCGAAGAAAAACCCCAATGCAATTACCGTCTACAGCGGTACATTAACAATCAAGAATGTCAACGGAATGTACATCGAATCCGATCCGAAGGGAAGCCTTTATGGACGAGGAATCCTGGTAGCAGGGGTACGTGGTGACGAAAGATGGAAAAGCGGAAGCGGCCATGCAAAGTTAATCATAGAAAATGATGATGATCCGGCACATGCAGTAAAAATCCGTGTAAAAGACACGGGGGAAGATTTCGGTGCTATTGAAGCGCAGAAACATAATGGAAGTGCGCTCGTAGACATTAAAGGACTTGTGGATATTGACTCCAAGATGTGGAGAGCTGTTGAGTCTCACGGAGCAAAAGTATCTATTGGAGGAGGAACGATCAGAGGAACAGATGTCGCATCCTTGGCTGCTTATACAGGCGGCTCGATACTCGTCAATGCAAAGCTGAATGATGAGAATAAGGTAGAAGCTACTTCTGCGACCCGTCCGGTAAAGATTACCGGGGATGTCAGTGCTGAAAGCGGCGGTCATGTCATGCTGGGACTGAACAATAAAGACTCCTTCTTGAAGGGTCTGGTAACCACGGATATATCGGGAATTAATCCGGATACGCAAAAATGGGGAAAGATACCCGGAAAAGTATCTATGGTGCTGGCAAATGGAGCAGTCTGGGAACACAAGCAGGTAGGAGTAGGATACTATCACAAGAAAGGCGCAGATTTCAACTACAAGAATCGCGGTAAGGGAGAATCTATTGACAGCCATGTAACAAGCCTGCGCGCGGACAAAGGCATACTGCTGCAGAATGATCCGCATAAACTGACCATCGATAAATACGAAGGGAACATGAAGCTGGTCTATGAACATGAGAACGCGGGAACAAAGGCGGAAGACTACAAGACGGGAGACGTACACATAAAAGAAGCTGCTGAAAACGCATCAGTAACGATGGTGACGGACAACAGCGGAATTACGATGACTGACGATAAACAAGTGTACGATGCATTGAATAGCCTGGCAGGAAAACTGTACTATGAAGCATATGCAAAGGGAGAAAAGAACCTGAAAGGGCGTGCAACGATAGCGGAAGGCCTGACCGCATCATCCGCGACGTTGAAAATGGCAGACATGGATTTCCGTGAAGCAAATGGACAAGGATATGTGAAAGAAACCAACCCGAATCCGAACCCGAATCCGAATCCGAATCCCAACCCGAATCCGAATCCCAATCCCAACCCAAATCCGAACCCCAATCCGGATCCCAAGCCTCCCATTATCTACGGAGATAAAGAAACCCAGATGATGAGAGGGAGCAAGACAGCGATGGTATCCTCTATCCTTCTGTGGAGAACGAATAACAATGACCTTGAGAGACGGATGGGAGATATACGGCTGGGGAAAGAAGAAAACGGAATCTGGGCCAGATACCTGGGCGGGAAGAACGAACTGGATAAAAAGAACGCCAGCTTTAAACAGACCTACAACATAGCCCAGGTAGGTTATGACAAGAAAAAAGGAAACTGGACAATCGGCGCGGCCCTGGACTACGGAACAGGAAAAGACACCTATGCCAATGGAACAGGGAAAGAAAAACTGGCAAGTTTGGCATTGTACGGAGCCATGCAGAAAGAAGACGGACAGTACCTTGACATCATCCTTAGAGGAAGCCGGGTGAAGAACGACTACACCGTATACAACGAAATGAACCACCGCCTGGACGGGAAGTACAGAACAGGCGGCCTGTCGGTGAGCGTGGAATACGGTAAGAGGATGAAGAAAGAAAACGGCTTCTACATAGACCCGAGCATTGAACTCACCGCAGGGCACTTAGGAGGAAAAGACTATGACGCCGTAAGCGACATGGGCGGGAACAAGAAAATGCACATCCACCAGGACGGAGTGACCAGCGTAATAGGAAGAATCGGACTGGGGATAGGAAAAGAGACAGAAAGAAGCAACCTGTTTGCGAAGATAGCGCTGGCCCATGAATTCGGAGGAAAAGTGAAGAGCATCTTCAGTGCGGAAAACGAGCCGACGAGCGGGACAGAAGTAGACCTGAAAGACAGCTGGGTAGACGTAGAAGTAGGAGGAAGCTGGCTGGTGAACAGGAACACCTATCTGTACGGAACCTACACGAGAAACTTCGGGGCTGATGTTTCCAGCAAGTGGAGAATAGACGCAGGCATTCGCTTCAGCTTCTAAGGATGATGAACGCTTTCGAAAGGGGAATGGAACAAAACTTTGCTATGAGAACTGAATAAGAAGAAACGAAAGGACCGCCTTTCCGGGGATGGGACGGCAGTCCTTTTCAGTTTATCTTTTTCTTCATCACAGTAATAGATCCTTCGCTTGCGTTCAGGATGACGTCTTACCGGCTTGAGTGTGATGGTAATGGATTCTTTGCTGGCCTTCCGGATGACGTTTTGACATGAGTGACACTTTACTGGTAGGCAAAAAGCGGTCGGAATCCCGGCAGGGATTTATCGTCCCTTGGCATCCAAGATGAAAGAAAGCTTAAAAATAATGAAAATAAAATTACCATAAGAGGAAAAGAAAAAGTAAAAATTATTTGCAAATAGTATATGCCTTATGATAATATAATAATATCTGAACAACCTTTGTTTGGAACAATTTCAGAGAGAAGACAAAGTCGAAAGGCTTTTGTGGAGAATCCGGTGGAAATCCGGAACTGTCTTACAGCCGTGAAGGGTGAGAAACCCCAGTCGGATGCCGCTTGTTTTCAATTTTCTAATGACCTGCAGGATAGGGGGCAGTAGATACTTGTACATTCGGTAACTGTCTGGCTTGTCCCGCAGATTTTTATTTATCCCAAATGCCGGCAGGATAGTAAATAATCAGCAAATGTATTTAAAAATCGGAGAGATCATTCATGATCAAACTAAAGGATGAGATTAAACGGGTGGAAGCGGTAAAAGGCAATGTTGTTCCTGTCAGCAAACAGTTATATCTGAATTTACTGAAAGAAATCAAATTATTGCGTTTTAAAGCCCATATGGCAAATGACTGGAATCTTCCTTCGAAAGAAAAGGTGTACAGGGATATCACAGAATTATTGTTTGAGTTCTGGCGTGACCAGAGGAATGGAGCGTACAAAATGGCGGAGAATAAGAATACGGTAAAAGCGGAAACAGCAGTGCCGGAAGTGAAGGTAGGAGTTGAAAAGGTAGCTTTGTTTAAGAAGCATCTGGAAGATGCGAAAATCAGCGGGTTCGGTATTCAGGATTTTAAGGATGACGTACATTCCCAGGCTTTCCGCAGTAACCTTCCTGTAGCCGGACAGAACCTTCCTTTCATGATTTTGTTTGATGACAGTGTTTACACGATCATCCAGGTACAGGTGGCGGCAGCGATTGTAACAAAAGAGAAAAAGGCGACCGTTTGTGAAGAGCTGAATGCGTTGAATGACCAGTACCGTATGCTGAAATACAGTGTGGATGAAGCCGGCAACGTGCTGCTGACCTGCTGCATCCCTGCGGGGCTTGATCATTTTGATGCGCCGCTCGTTGTGGCGATCCTGAACCAGATCCAGGGGCATTTAAATGCGGTGTATCCGACAATTATGGAAAAGCTCTGGAAGAAATAAAGAGTGAAAGAGACGTGTATTTTATTTTAGAAAAGAGGTTTACATATGAAAAAGGTTCTTATTTCTATGATGATGGCAGCTGCTTCTCTTGGAATGATGGCGCAGGCTGACGCAGCGTCCGGTTATGTCAATGTGGAGGATGTCCTGTCTTCCACGCCGGCTTTTATGCAGGCAGGGAAGACTGTGGTTTCTGAACAGCAGAAATTACAGAATCAGTTCAATGAACAATCTAAAAATATGTCAGATAAGGATAAACAGGCACTCGGACAGAAACTGAACCAGCAGCTGGCACAAAAGGAAAATGAAGTCATGGCTCCCATCCAGGCAAAATTCCGGGCGGCTGTGGAGAAAGCGGCTAAAGATAAAGGCGTAGATATGGTCATCAATGCAAGAGACGTTATTTATGGCGGTATCGATCTGACAGATGCTGTAAAAGCAAATATGAAATAATGACAGAACGATAAAAGAGTATCCGGTGGGATTGCTTCCCCGGGATACTCTTTTTGCATTTTTTTAAGAATTAATAACATTGGATGGGGGTTAAATAAATCCACAAAAAGTTACAAAATAAAATTGAATATGTAAAAATTCTATGATAGAATTCAATTAGCTGATAATTAAAAAACAAGATAACGGAATCTAATAACGGGGAATCCGGTGAAAAGCCGGAGCTGTCTCGCAACTGTAAGGGAAGTCGGCCTGCTGTGGTCCTTTCACAGAGGGGCAGGCAGACAATGAACCGAGCCAGGGTGCCGTTTGTATTTCATCATCAAAAGACTCGCGAGGCATGAGCCGGATGGGAGATGGGAAAAAATTTTCTCATTTCAGTTTGGCTGTGCCTTTTATGATGAGTGTAATTTTTATGGACGGCAGAGTGCCGGGAAGAAAGGAAGAGGGAACACGATGGGGATTTTTGATTCGGCAGTAGGATATTTTGTCCGCGGAGGCCTGTGTATGTGGCCTTTGCTGTTTTGTTCACTGGCAGTTATATTTCTGGCGGTGGAGCGGTATGTGTATTATCGGCAGGCAATCTCCGACACAAAATTTGTGATGATGTTCTGTAAGGAAATGACACGGGGGAAAGTTTCTGAAGCGGCAGGGTTGGCAGAAAAGGAATTAGGCAGCGCTGCAAAACTGGCAAAGGATATTTTGTCTGAAAAGGACAGCCTTGGTCAATCACTTGAATCTGTTACCTATGAAAAGACGGATCGTTACCTGAATCAGCTGTCGGCCCATCTTGATTATTTAGGGGTTATCATCGGGCTTTCTCCTATGCTTGGGCTTTTAGGGACGATTACCGGAATGATGGGAACTTTTTCTTCCATGACGGGACAGCTGCAGAATACGGCCGGTGTTACCGCCGGATTGGCTGAAGCGCTGATTACGACTATTTTCGGATTGGTTATTGCGATTGCGGGCATGCTGGTACATGCGTATTTGAACGCGAGGTATAAAAAGGCGATGCTTGATCTGGATGCGGTGGCAGATGCGCTTATCTCCGGACTGTCCGGGAAGTGAGGGGGCATTATGAGGAGAAGACAGAGGCAGGCGGATAAAATGCCGGAACTGATGATCAGCCCCATGCTTGACCTTATATTCCTGCTGCTTGCATTTTTCATCATCAGTACGATGTATATGACAGAAGTGCGTACTATTTCTATCGCGCTTCCCACAGCTCAGAATGCGGAGGTCGTGCATAAGGGCAGCAGTCTTGTCACTGTAAAAAAAGACGGCAGCTACTGGCTGGATGATAAGAAAATGCCTTTGGATACGATTGTGGCGGAAGTGAAGAAAAGAAGCGGCGCCGATGAGAATTATTCCGTCGTCATACGTGGGGAGAAAGAAGCGGCTTATGATAAGGTCATCCACGTTCTCGATCAGTTTAAAGCATCCGGTATTACGAAGTTTGGGTTAGCAACGGAGCAGGGGGAAGACGGATGAATGATCGGCAGAGGTATGCGGTTGGTATTGCCGCTGCTGTCCTTGTTCATTTATTTGCCGTCGTCATGCTGGGACTGTTTGGCGTGAAGTACATGGAAGTTCCGCTTCGTGGAGAAGTATTGCAAGTATCGATCGATACCGGCGGAAACCGGGGCGGGGGAGGCAGCAAAGGGAAAAAGGCGCCGGCGGTGAAATCATCCGAAGCGGAAATCAATGATATCGCCGAACCTGTGGAAATGCCTAGTGAAGAAATTAATGAAAAGGTACCGGAAGAAAAGCCGGAGCCGCAGGACAGGGCGGATAAGAAAGAAACAGCGGACACGGCAGGTATGTCTGCTTCTGATGCCGCGGCAGGAAATGAAGGGATGAATACACAGGGCGACGGCAGCGGCAGCGGCGGGGAAACGGGTGACGGCAGCGGAACTGGTACCGGTGAAGGTGACGGCAATGGAAGCGGGCCGGGAGCCGGCGTTCCTATTACGCCGCCGACAGTGATAAATAAAGTGCTTCCTGTCTATCCGCCGTCTGCAAAGATGAAGGAAACGACGGGTATTACTTATGTAACGATTCTGGTCAATGCATCGGGGACGGTGGATTCCGCTTATGTGGCGCAGGGGTCAGGAAGCAGTGTCTTAGATGCGGCGGCGATCGATGCGGCTTATCAATGGACATTTTCTCCTGCACTTGATAAATATGGGGTGCCTGTCCCCTGCCGGATTACATTCCCGGTAGAATTCAGATTGAATTGAGGAAATGCTTTTATACCAATGATTAAGATACTGGCATGTTCCGCTTTACGTGCCTGCCTTGTATGGCAGGGCCGTGAACTGCATTTTATCATGCTTTGCGGTATGTGGATTACGCCTCGGTTTGTTTGGCGCCTGAAAATAAAAAACGATTATTTTTTTAAGGATATACCTATGCTATAATAGGACAAGGTATATCTTTTTATATTTTTCGACGTACCTTATTGAATAATAGAAGGAATTAGGATGTCAGCTATAGAAGAAAAGCTGGAAGTTGTGAAAAAGCGGATAGCGGCTGCGAAGGCCCGTTCTCCTTACAGGCAGGACGTGACTCTTGTGGCGGTGACGAAGTTTCATCCATTGGAAGATATGGAGGAGGTTCTCCGACTTGGCGTGAAAGAGGTGGGAGAAAACCGTGTGCAGGAATTGGAAGACAAACGGAGCCGTTTGAAAATGCCTGTTGTCTGGAACCTGCAGGGACATCTTCAAAAAAATAAAGTGAAAAAGGCAGTGGCGGCGGCTGATTTGATCCAGTCCGTAGATTCTGTGGAAATCATGGAAGAGATAGATAAACGGGCCGGGCAGGCCGGCAAAGTGCAGGATGTGCTTCTGGAATTTAATATTTCCGGAGAAACAAGTAAGTACGGCCTGCCGCTGGAAAGTCTGGACGAAGCTGCAGCGAAGGCGGGAATGCTCCCGCATATCCGTGTAAAAGGTCTGATGTGCATGGCGCCTATGGTGGAGGATGTGGAAATGACACGTCCTGTATTCCGCAGGGCTCATGAAATGTGGGAAGTACTGAAAACATATTTTCCCAAAGGACAGGTTTCTGTTTTATCCATGGGGATGACCCGGGATTTTGAAACGGCAATAGAAGAGGGCGCTACGATGGTACGCGTCGGCACCGCCATTTTTGGCGAGCGGAATTATGCAAATGGGAAAGGAGAAACAAAATGAGCTTACTGGATAAATTTAAGGAACAGTTTACAGATCGTGATGATGAATACGAGGATGAAGAATACGAAGAAGAGGGGACTTCGATAGATACGGCGCAGCCTGTTCCTCCCCGTCCGGCAGCAGGCCGTGCGGCAGTGGCGACCCGCCAGGCGAAACCGTATACCATGGTGGTCGTGAATCCGAAAGACTATCAGGATGCCGAAAAAATCGGAAATCATCTGAAGGCTGCCCGTCCGGTCGTAATGAATATGGAAAAGACTGATGACGATGAAGCACAGCGTATCGTGGATTTTATTCAGGGTGTGATGTATGCTTTGGACGGGCGCATTGACCAGGTTTCTGAAAATATTTACCTCTGCGCGCCAAATAATATGAGCGTGTCCCGTGAGAATTTTGCGGCATTTCCGGAAGCGGAAGCCCCCGCATGGGATTCGCAGGCCCCTAAGGCATAATGTCATTTTTTTCGAAGGTCTCCGATCTATTTTATGATCTTTTTGTTACGGAGCCGGAGGAAGAAGAGTATATAGATTCTGCGGGAGAAGACGGTAAAGAGGCGGGTCCCCGTATGGCAGGCGCGCTGCCTGCGAGGGCTGTCCGTCCGTTGGATGCTGTCATCTTCGTTCCCCGTGCTTATAGTGATGCCCGCCGTGCGGTGGATGCCATGGAAAAAGGACTTGTAGTTCTTGTGGTTCTTGGCAGCAATGTGGATGATGAAACGGCGAGCCGCTTTGTGGATTTTATGAGCGGTGCCGTTTATCTCGGCAAGGGAGAAGTAGAACTTCTGAACGGGCAGGTGCTTTTGTGCGCGCCATCGGCGGTGCATATTGAGATGGACAGTCTGCCCCGCCTTGCGGGGATTCCTTTGTGGAGAGGTCCGGGCGTATGAAAAAGATTATGATGATTGGCTGCGGCGCTATGGGCGGTGCCATACTTTCAGGATGCCTTTCCAAAGGCCTCTGGACGAAAGAAGAAGTATACGTTAAAGCAAGCACGGAAAAGTCGACGGTGGAAAAGGCTGAGCGATATGGCGTATCTGCAGCTTCTCTGAAAGATATCGGGAAAGCGGATCTTGTCCTTTTGGCAGTGAAGCCGGGCACGATCCCTTTTGTTTTGAAAGAAATAAATCCGTACCGACCGAGGCGGGTGATTTCCGTTGCGGCGGCGGTGACTGTGGCTGCCTTGGAAGCCGGTCTTCCCGAAAAGACGCCGGTAATCCGTGTCATGCCGAATACTCCCGCTTCGGTCGGGGCGGGCATGACAGCCATTACGGCAGGGCGGTACGCTGACGAGGATTTTATCGAAACGGCAAAAGAAATATTTTCCGCCCTGGGGAAAGCGGCAGTGGTTTCCGAACGCCAGCTTGACGAGATGGGCGCTTTATCAGGAGCGGGACCGGGATACGTTTTCGTGATTATTGACGCATTGGCGGATGCCGGAGTGCGCGCGGGACTTCCACGGAAGCTGGCAGTTGAAGCGGCGGCGCAGACTTTGTATGGCGCAGCCAAAATGGTGCTGGAAACAGGAAAACATCCCGCCGAACTCCGTGACGGGGTGACAAGTCCCGGCGGTACGACGATTACAGGCATCCATGCCATGGAAGCACGCGGCATCCGTGCCGCCCTCATGGACGCTGTCATGGCGGCTCTTGCAAAATCTGATGAAATGAGCAGAAAATAATGAAAGACAGAGAAAAAATTCTCCGCTACTTTTCCGCAACCGGAGAAGAAGCGAAAGATATGGCGGTCCGTCTGCTGGATATTGCCGATTCCGTGGACAGAGGCCGGCCATTTGCCGTCGGCCCCTTTATGTCTCCTTTTGCGGCGCAGGTCGGACAGACGATTGCGGCTCACATGAAAACGGTGGCGGTGAAAACTTCCGGCGGATATCATGAAGCGGAACGGGTCCGTGTCGCATTTGCCCGTAATGACTATGACGGTCCCGTGGATTTCGGACTGACCGCATTGAAAGTGACCTGGGATGACCGATACAGGCTCATCGGCCACCGTGATGTACTGGGTTCGCTCATGGGACTGGGCATCGACAGAGCGGTTCTGGGGGATATCCTCATGCAGGGGGCGGGGTGCCAGATTGTGGCAGACAGTTCCATGGCGGAATGGATTAAGCGGAATTTCCTGAAAGTCGCCATGGTGTCTGTGCAGATAGAAGAAATATCTCTGGAAGAATTAGAGCCGCCTAAAAAGACAGCCAGAGAGGTGCGTGCCACGGTCGCTTCGCTTCGGCTTGATGCGGTCGGCGCGGCAGGATTTGGCATTTCCCGCAGCAAAATGGTACAATGCGTAGAGAGCGGTCGGACGGAAATTAACTGGCAGCCTGTGAAAGGCGCGTCGCAAACCATAAAAGCAGGAGATGTTATTTCCATCCGCGGCAAAGGACGGATTGAAATCAGGGAAGTCACGGGGATGAGCCGGAAAGGCCGGACAGGGCTCCTGATTGACCGTTATAAATAAGAAATGAAACCGTTGATATGAAACAGGAGGATTATTTATGATTACACCGATGGATATCCATAATAAAACGTTTTCCCGCGGACTGCGGGGGTACAGCCAGGAAGAAGTGGACGCATTCCTGCAGGAGCTGGCAAGTGACTATGAACGTATTTACCGCGAACATCGTGAGATGGAAGAGGAGATGGATACAGTCAAGACGAAACTCCGCAATTATGAAAAAATGGAATCTACTATGTCATCCACTTTGGTTATGGCGCAGGAAACTGCTGAAAATGTGAAGAGAAACGCACAGAAAGAGGCGGAACTGGCAGTTCGGGAAGCGCAGAATGAAGCCCATCATATCATTTCCGATGCGGAAGCGGCCCGCCGCAAACTGAATACCGATCTGCTCAAAACGGAAGGCGATGTCAAGGTCTATATTGAAAAGATTCTGGCCAATTTCAAGTCGGCGATGGCTCTCATCGAATCTGCAAAGAATACGCCGGAGCCGCAGATTGTAAAAGCGCCGGAAGGACAGGATGAGGAAATGGAACTGCCCATCGAAGCGCTGGATGACCGTTCTGCCGATCTTTTTGAAGGAGAAGTAAAAGCTGATACAGCGGAAGCGGAAACTGATGAAGCGGAAGATGAAATACAGCAGGCTGTATCTGAAATATAATAAGGAATGAAAAGGAAGCGGTTCTTACAGGACTGTTTCTTTTTTTCAGGAAATATAAAGCGGCTCTGATAATATGGCTTTTGTTATTAATCGGACAGATTTCTTTTTATGTAAAAACGCTGTCTCTCCTGATGGGGAAACAGCGTTTTGCATTTACTGCTTTTTATTCTTTTTTAGAAGGCAGGCTGCCGTGCAAACAGCTGCCGCTGTTCCTGCCGCAAAGAGGGCGGCCCGTCCCCACTTGCGGACGTTGTCGAAACGGACCGCCGTTTTTACCTTATCCAGGGCAGTGACGGGACGCCTCGCGGAAACGGTCACGCATCCCAGCTTTGTATCAATTTCAATGTTTGTGAAACCTGCTTTGGTAAGAATAGCGGAAAGCTCTTCCGTTTTGTAGAGAGTCATGCCTTTGATGATTTTCGGGTACAGATTGTCGAGAAATCCATAGCCGTCCGCTTCATTTACGATGAGGAAGGTGCCGCCCGGCTTCAGCACCCTTTTGATTTCTTTCAGTGTGTTTGGCAGATTGGGCCAGAAGTATATCGTTTCAAAGGCGGTGATGACATCGAAATGATTTGCGCCGAAAGGAAGGAGTTCGGCGCTTCCTTCATAAACGGAACACCGTCCTTCCGCAATGGCATCGCGGTTGCGCATAAAAGAATAATTCACGCAGTCCGGTGAAAGATCGATGCCTGTCACGTGACCGCGGGGAACTTTCTTTAAGAAGCGGGACAGGTTGACGCCGCCTCCGCAGCCGATGTCGAGGATTTTTTCATTACCGGCAAGATCCAGATGGGACATCCCCCAAAGGGATACGGGGGTGTGAAAAATATTCATAGAGGCAATCAGCAGTTTTCCGGCTGTGCCCTGCGGATTGGCAAAAGCGGGAAGTTTCTCGGAAAATTTCATTGTGGCGCTCCTTTCTTAAAACAGGAAATGATATATCTGTATTATAAGTGATTTTTCCGCCGGACAACAGAGAAAGGGCGTAATTCTGCATAAATTGAATAATGATGCGTTAAGAAAAATGGAAACATAATCAGGTGTAGTACTGCAGTTTTGAATTGAAAGTGTTTTTTCAAAATAAAATATTTTAGGAAAAGGTTGATTATTTATTCATAAAAATGTATAATATGGCATATCTCATGAAAAGAAATTGTATGAAGCTCAGTCGAAGAAGAAAGGCGGCATGTAAAATGAGTGAAATTAAGAAAGTGGTTCTTGCTTATTCCGGCGGATTGGACACATCCGTTATCATTCCGTGGCTGAAAGAGCATTATAACTGTGAAGTTATTGCCTGTACGGTCAATCTGGGACAGCCGGAAGATTTTGATGCGATTCATGAAAAAGCGCTGAAGTCGGGGGCGTCTGTGGCAGAAACGCTGGATGTGCGCAGGGAATTTATTGAAGAATACGCCTACAAAGTGTTGCAGGCCGGCGGGAGATATGAAGGCCGGTATCTTTTAGGAACGTCTTTTGCCCGTCCGCTGATCGGCAAGTGTCTTGTGGATATGGCAAAGAAATACGGAGCGGATGCCATCTGCCACGGTGCCACCGGCAAGGGAAATGACCAGGTCCGTTTTGAACTGGCTGTGAAGGCATTGGCGCCTCATATGAAGATTATCGCTCCCTGGCGCCTGTGGGATATGAAATCCCGTGAAGATGAGATGGCTTATGCAGAATCGCACAACGTGCCTATTGATAAATTTGATGAAAAGCAGACGGAAGAAGAAAAAGCGGCGCAGAAATATCCCTACTCCATGGACTGGAACATGTGGCATCTCTCCCATGAGGGGGATGATTTGGAAAATCCCGCCAATCCGCCCCACAAAGATATGTACCTTGTCACCTATGATCCCGAAGATGCTCCCGACCAGCCGGAATTTGTCACCATCGACTTTAAGGAAGGAAAACCGATTGCTGTCAACGGGAAGGAAATGGACGGCGTGGAACTGGTCAATACGCTGAATGAAATCGGCGCAAAGAACGGCATCGGTATTGACGATCTTGTGGAGAACCGCCTGGTAGGCATGAAATCCCGCGGCGTATATGAAAATCCGGCAGGTTCTATTCTTTTCTATGCCCACAGCGAGCTGGAACGCCTTTGTCTGGATCGCGCCACCCTTCATTTCAAGGAAGTGGCGGCCGTCAAATACAGCGAACTCGTTTATGACGGCATGTGGTTCGCTCCTCTTCGTGAAGCACTGCAGGCATTTGCTGATGAAACTTCGAAGACAGTGACGGGAAAAGTGTCCCTCCGCCTGTATAAAGGAAATATCCTCTCCAATGGCGCGGAAAGTCCCTATTCCCTCTACAATGAAGAATTTGTCACATTCGGTGAAGATGAGGTATACAACCAGGCGGACGCGGAAGGTTTCATCAACCTCTTCGGGCTGCCTCTCACCATTCGTGCGCTGATGAAGGAAAAGAATGAAAAATGAGTGAAATGATGTGGGGCGGCCGTTTTCAGAAGGCGGAGGAAAAAAGCGCGCTTGATTTCAACGCTTCTGTTTCCTACGACTGCCGTATGTATAAAGAAGATATTGCCGGCTCGCTGGCTCATGCGTCCATGCTGGCGGACCGTGGCATTATTTCCAAAGAGGATTTGGAAAAGATTACCGGGGGCCTTTTGAAAATAAAAAAAGAAATAGACGAAGGCCAGTTTGCATTTTCTGTGGAACTGGAAGACGTCCATATGAATGTGGAAAAGCGTTTGACTGATGATATCGGCGATGCGGGAGCAAGGCTCCACACGGCAAGAAGCAGGAATGACCAGTGCGCCGCAGATCTCCATATGTATATGCGCCGGCATATCGCGAAGCTGGCGGAAAAGCTGATTGCCGCCGAAGAAGCACTGATAGGTGTATCTGAAAAATACAAGGATGTCATCCTGCCCGGCTATACCCATATGCAGAGAGCGCAGCCTGTGCTTTTCGCCCATCATATGATGGCTTACTGCGCCATGCTGCAAAGAGATTTTGAAAGGCTCACCGGCTGCTATGAAATGGCGGATGTCTCGCCTTTGGGCGCCTGCGCTCTGGCAGGGACGACTTATCCTACCATGCCGCAGGAGACGGCGGAGAAACTTCATTTTTCAAAATGTTATGGAAACAGTTTGGACGCAGTTTCCGATCGTGACTACCTGCTCCAGTTTCTTTCCTTCGCATCCATCTGCATGATGCACCTGTCCCGCCTGTCGGAAGAATTGATTCTGTGGAGCACCGGTGAATTCGGATTTATTGAGCTTGATGACGGATACAGCACAGGAAGTTCCATCATGCCGCAGAAGAAGAATCCCGATATCTGTGAACTGGTCCGCGGGAAAACAGGACGGGTATACGGACATTTGACGGCGCTCCTGACTGTGATGAAAGGACTTCCTCTTGCCTATGACAAGGATATGCAGGAAGATAAGGAGGGCGTATTTGACGCCATAGACACACTGAGGTTCGCTTTGGATATTTACGCCGGTATGCTGAGTACCATGACTGTCAACGGCGCGCGTACAAGGGCTGTTTTGGAAAATGATTTCTCCAATGCCACCGATATGGCGGACTATCTGGCAAAGAAAGGACTTCCTTTCCGCCGTGCCCATACGGTGGTGGGAAACGCGGTGGCTTACTGCATTGAAAACAGAAAAGTGCTGCTTGCCCTCACCATGGAAGAATTTAAAAAGATGAGTCCTCTTTTTGAAACTGATATTTACGAAGTCCTTCAAATTGAAAACTGCGTGAAGAACAGGGACAGTTACGGCGGTACCGGACCGGAGCAGGTGAAGCGCCAGCAGCGGGAAGCGAAAAAGATAGTCAGCAGGCAGAAAAAACTGGCAGCAGAATGGAAAGAAGCGAACGCGTTTATAGAATAAGAATGGGAAGGAAAATATCTTTATAAATGATTTTGCATCAGGCCCTCATGCGGATGAGGGCTTTTAGCATGGCGGAATGAAGAGGGCGGACCAAATTGAATATGAATCGGAAAATATAATAAAATTTTGCCTGAATATATATTTTTGATATAAAATTGTATTGAAATAAATTTGGATAAAATTAATACAAGTATAAAAAGGAGAAAAATGAAGATCGCACTTCTTCATCTGGATGTGGCGGAAGGACCGGAAACAAGAAACAGAAAAAGTATCATTTCTGCGGCGGGAGAGGCAGTTTCCCGCGGAGCAGACTGGATCGTTACGCCTGAAACGGCGCTTCAGGGATATTTCTTCCATGACAACAATGGGAAGCTTCCTTCCTTTTCGGAAAAGCAGCTGTCCCGGTACCTGCTTTTTGCCGGAAGGAATAAAGCGGATATGTTTCTTTCCGCAGCAGAATATGATGAAAGGGATGGAAAGGGCTACAATTCCTGTTTTGTCATAAACAGGGAAGGAGAGTTTCTGGGGAAGCACAGGAAGATGTTCTCCCACCGGAAGGGATTTGAACGGTGGCTGTCCCTGGGAAGAGAAATCCATGTGTTTAACATAGGCACGCTCCGGGTGGGTCTGCTTGTCTGCGCAGATTCCTATTACGAACAGCCCTGTTTGGAAATAAAAAAGAAGAAAGCGGATATGGTACTTGTTACAGCGGCCTGGCCGCCGGGAAAATGCTGCTCCGATCCTGTGTCTGTCTGGGAAACCTGTTCAAAATTATGCGGTGTTCCGGTCATTGTCTGCAACCAGACGGGATATCATGAAAGAATGGATATGAGAGAAGCGGAAAGCGCGGTTATCGTAGAAGGACAGCGGCTTTTTACCTATAAAGGCGCTCCTGCGGTTTTATTTTGTGAGTGGGATGAAGAGAAAATGCGGATCCGCTCGAGAGCGTTTGAGGTGGTGCACGTAAAATGAAAGAAATAGAATTGTATCGGTTAAGTACAGATGAGAAAATCGTACATATCCCTGAAACACGCAGCATCGTAGTCCGTTTTAATGCTCCTAAAAAGGTCTTGAGCACTTCTCTCTTGAATGGCGGATACAGAGAAGATATCAAGGGGCTTTTCAACTATACCTGCTGCGGGCCCGGTCCCTGCATGAGCCTTGAAAAATATGAGGAGCATCTGGGGAAATGTGCAGCAGTTGTGGGGCTCGATCCTGCCCGTTCCACGGGAATCGGTACGGCGGCACTGATGGAAAATGCGGCCATCGTGGAAGAAACCTATGAAGAACTTAAGGTGGCAGCCTGCGTGACGGCAGGCGTGGAAGGAAATGCAGGGTGCGCAGGAGATCCGGCGGGATATTACGGAGCAGGGGCGCGACCGGAAATGTACAAGCTGGGAACCATTAATATCCTGCTTTTTATCAATGCCGACATGCCGCCGGGGATATTAACCCGCGCGCTGGTCACCTGTACGGAGGGGAAGACGGCAGCGCTTCGGGAACTTATGGTGGGGAGCCGGTATTCGGAAAATCCTGCCACAGGAACGGGGACAGACTCGACAATCATCGTTTGTGATCCGAAATCACCGCTTTATTTCCGCAGCGCAGGGAAACATAACAAACTGGGGGAATTGATCGGGAAGACGGTCAAAGAGGCGGTGAAAAAGGCATTAGGGAATCAAAATCATCTCTATCCCTCTACACAGCACAGCGTGACGGAACGGTTGAGGCGGTACGGGGTGACAGAGGAAGTCCTGCA
>ENA-ORUB01001680-ORUB01001680.1-human-gut-metagenome-genome-assembly--contig:-NODE-1680-length-23016-cov-2.467096_pt1 | contig 23016 bp, 20 predicted proteins | sample MGYA00241918_ERZ509200 | MGnify/ENA primary metagenome ERZ509200 (study PRJEB26280, sample SAMEA2338853) | human gut metagenome | biome: human gut; feature: human-associated habitat; material: faeces... | reverse complement strand
TGAAATCAAACCGAGACGTGAAGGAGATATTGCAATGTGCTATGCGGATCCTTCGAAAGCTGCGAAAGTACTTGGCTGGAAGGCTGAGAGAGGTCTGGAACAGATGTGCGAAGATGCATGGCGCTGGCAGTCACAGAACCCGGAGGGTTATAGAGGATAAAGACTATGGATAAAGGCTTGAGCAAGAAGCGAGGGGCGCATATCAGTGGCAGACTGAAAAACTACATGCGTTGGCCGATCGCGATGGCGATCATGCTTCTCCTATTGAATTTGTGGATCTATTGCATTGATATCAAAGCCGGTACAGTCATGTTGATATTTATGCTGATTTATATAGTCGGCATTGGGATTCTGTATGGATACAGCCGATCACTGATCATGAAAGATCTGATTGAATTTGCAGCTCAGTATGGTGTTGTACAGAATACGCTTCTAAAGGAATTGTCTGTTCCATATGCAATTCTTCTGGAGGACGGGCAGCTTTTGTGGATGAATGATCAGTTTGAACGGTTGTTTGGAGATAAAGCGCAGAAAGATAAGTATTTGAGCAGATATATACCAGAGCTGAACCGGAGCATTTTCCCAAAAGAAGAAAATGACGTGGTAGAGATGGATGTCTACTATGAGGACCGTGAGTATAAGGCGGAATTAAGACGTGTGTCTGTGGAAGGATTCAGCGAGACAGAGCAGCTTCTGGAATTGCCGGCAGAGCGAGAGTATTTTATTGCGGTTCACCTTCAGGATGTGACGGAACTGAACCGGTATATTAAGGAAAATGAAGAGCAGCGGCTGGTTGCAGGCTTGATCTATATTGATAATTATGATGAAGTGATCAACAGTGTAGAAGAAGTCCGACAGTCACTTCTGATGGCGCTTGTGGATCGTAAGATCAATCAGTATATTGCCAAAGTAGATGGAATTGTGAAGAAGATGGAGAATGATAAATACTTTATCGTTGTCCAGAAGCAATATTTCAAACAGCTGGAAGACGACCGTTTTTCGATTCTGGAAGATGTGAAATCTGTGAATATAGGAAATGGAATACCGGCGACATTAAGTATCGGACTGGGACTTAGCAGTGAAGCATATTCGCAGAGTTATAACTATGCCCGTGTAGCTATTGACCTGGCACTTGCAAGAGGCGGCGATCAGGCGGTTATCAAAGACTGCAATGGAATTACATATTACGGCGGCAAGCGGGATCAGACTTCCCGTAATACACGTGTAAAAGCTCGCGTGAAAGCAGAAGCGCTGCGTGAGTTCATTACCGTCAAGGATAAGATCTTTGTTATGGGACATCAGCTTACGGACGTGGATTCTTTTGGTGCGGCGATCGGTATTTACCGTGCGGCAAATGCACTGGAGAAACGAGCATATATCGTTATCAACGAAGTGTCTGCCTCTCTGAAACCACTGTATACTGCTTATGAGAACAATCCGGATTATCCGGAGCGCCTGTTCCTAAATTCGGCAGAAGCGCTGGAACTCGCAGATGAGAGTTCGATGGTAGTTGTTGTGGATACGAACCGCCCGGGTATGACAGAATGCTTCATGTTGCGAAGACGATCGTTGTGCTTGACCATCACAGACAGAGCAGTGATAATATTGACAATGCGCTGCTGTCTTACATTGAACCGTATGCGTCTTCGGCGTGCGAGATGGTTTCGGAAGTTCTGCAGTATATTGTGGATGATATTAAGATTCCGAATCTGGAGGCAAGCAGTCTCTATGCCGGTATTATGATCGACACGAATAATTTTATGAATAAGACAGGTGTGCGTACATTTGAAGCAGCCGCATTTCTGAGAAGAAGCGGTGCGGATATTACACTGGTGCGTAAGATGTTCCGTGACGATATGGAATCTTACCGTGCAAAAGCGCAGATCATCAGCAGTGCGGAAGTATACCATAACAAATATGCGATCGCCAGAGGAGAGAATCTGACGATTGAGAGCCCGACGATTATCGGTGCACAGGCGGCAAATGAATTATTGGATATTAACGAAGTGAAAGCTTCTTTTGTACTGACTACTTACAATGGAAGAAGCTATGTAAGCGCCAGATCAATTGATGAAGTTAATGTACAGATCATTATGGAGCGTCTCGGCGGTGGCGGTCATATGAACGCATCCGGGGCACAGTTTGACCACACAGACATGGATGAGGCTGTTGCAGATTTGAAACAGGTCATCGATGACGTGATAGAAGGAGGAGAAATCGAATAATGAAAGTAATTTTAAAAGAAGATGTAAAATCCCTTGGGAAAAAAGGTGAGATTGTAAATGTAAGTGACGGATATGCAAGAAACTTTATCCTGAAGACGGGAAAAGGTATCGAAGCAAATACAAAGAACCTGAATGATCTGAAACTCAAGAAAGCAAATGATGACAAAGTAGCACAGGAGCATTACGAGGCTGCTGTAGAACTTGGCAAGAAGATCGAAGCAGGTAAGATCGAGGTTTCCATTAAGACAGGAGAAGGCGGGAAAGCCTTTGGCTCTGTATCTTCCAAAGAGATCGCAACAGAAGTAAAAGCACAGATGGAACTGGAAGTAGATAAGAAGAAAGTACAGTTGAAAGATGCGATCAAAGCACTTGGAACATACGAAGTGCCGATCAAATTACATCCGAAAGTAACAGCCAAATTAAAGGTTGTCGTGAAAGAGGAAGCGTAGGAGGAAAACGATGGAAGAGACACTCATCAAACGGGTGATGCCTCACAGCGTGGAAGCAGAGCAGTCAGTAGTTGGTGCGATGCTGATGGACAAGGATGCCATTCTTGCAGCTTCGGAGATTATTTGCGGTGACGATTTTTACCAGAATGCGTACGGTGTAATCTTTGATTCTATGGTAGAGCTTTTTAATGAAGGCAAGCCGGTGGATCTGATCACTTTGCAGGAACGTCTGAAAGAGAAGGAAGTGCCGCCGGAGATCTCCAGTCTGGAATTTGTGCGTGATCTGGTTGCGGCAGTGCCGACATCGGCAAATGTGCGTTACTATGCGCAGATCGTATCGGATAAAGCAGTCATGCGTAAGCTGATCAAGATGAATGACGAGTTGTCGAATATTTGCTATGCGGGAAATGAACCACTGGAATCTGTGTTGGAAAAGACAGAAAAATCTGTATTTCAGCTACTTCAGAACCGGAATGCCGGAGAGTATGTGCCAATCAGACAGGTTGTTATGAATGCACTGGAGAAAGTTGAAAAAGCATCGAAGAGCAAGGGAACTGTTACGGGAATTCCGACCGGATTTATTGATCTGGATTATAAACTGTCCGGTTTCCAGCCTTCCGATTTTATCCTGATCGCAGCCCGTCCTTCTATGGGTAAAACGGCTTTTGTCTTAAATGTAGTTGACTATGTTTCTGTGCGTAAGAACCTGCCCTGTATGGTATTCAGTCTGGAAATGTCAAAGGAACAGCTGGTAAACCGTATGCTTTCCATGGAGTCCAATGTAGACTCCCAGAAGCTGCGTACAGGTACGCTGACAGACTCTGACTGGGATGCGGTTGTGGAAGGTATCGGCATTATCGGTAATTCCAAGCTGATCATTGATGATACACCGGGTATTTCCATTTCTGAGCTGCGTTCCAAGTGCAGGAAAATGAAGCTGGAATATGGCTTAAGTATTGTTATCATTGACTACTTACAGTTGATGAGCGGAAGCCGCAAAGGGGGAAATGACAACCGTCAGCAGGAAATTTCCGATATTTCCCGTTCTTTAAAGGCACTGGCAAGAGAACTTCATGCCCCGGTCATTGCCCTGTCCCAGCTGTCCCGTGCCTGTGAGACACGTACAGACCACAGACCTATGCTTTCAGACCTCCGAGAGTCCGGAGCAATCGAGCAGGATGCCGATGTCTGTATGTTTATCTATCGTGATGATTATTATAATAAAGATACGGAACATCCAAATGAGGCCGAAGTTATTATCGCCAAACAGCGAAACGGCCCTATCGGTACTGTAAACCTGATCTGGAAACCGGAGTACACCAAGTTTGTAAATGCAGTGCGTCCTCAGGGTGGAAATCAGGAAGGATAATGTATATGATCTGGCACTTGTATCAGTTGATGCAGGTGCCATTTATATTTTTAGTCATAATAGTCATTCTCAACGCATACATTGATAATAAACAGCGGCAAAAGGGCTGCAGTTAATCAGAATGATACGTGTTGTGAAGGAGAGAATGGCTATGGATGAAGTACATTATCTTATATCGGATGCATCCAGAAAGGTGGATGTGGAAGCCCATGTATTAAGGTACTGGGAGGAGGAGTTAGAACTTGCGATCCCACGGAATGAAATGGGACACAGGTATTATACGGATTTTCATATCCGGCTGTTTAAGCAGGTTAAAAATCTGAAGGAAAAAGGGTATCAGTTAAAGGCGATCAAACATGCTTTAGAACAGATAAAAAAGGACGGAAAGCTGGAAGGCGAACTGACAGATGAGATTTTAGAGCAGGATATGGATGCTGCTTTAAAAGAACTTAAGGAAGAAGAGAAAGAGGAAAATACAGCTATGGTAAGCACATCTGCAGATGGAAGTCCGCTGCCTGTAAGCGCAGAAGAGAAAATGGCCCAGTTTCAGCAGATGATGAACCTGATCATTGGACGGGCCCTTGAGGTAAACAATGAAAAACTGAGTCAGGATATCAGCTGCCTGGTAAAACAGCGGCTGGCAGGTGAATTGGAACTTCTTCTTCAGGAGTCCGGCCAGAAGGAAGAGGAACGTTTTCGTCTCCTGGATGAAACCATCCGTTCCTTCCAGAAAGCAGGACAGGAGGAAGCTGCTGCAACAAAAGTGCCATTTTTTAAAAGAAAACGCTTTGGACGGGGGGCTAAGAAGCTTTTTCACAGGGAAAAGAGAAGTTAAAGAAAATAAGAAAAATAATAAAAACAAAGAAAAAGAAGGACAAGCCAGGGAGCGCTGTTATGGAAGCTGTTTCTGGTTTGTCCTTTTTTGCGATTTTCTTAAGACTGTGAAAAATATCGAAAAATAGTAGGATATGTGCTATAATCTGATAAGCGCAAGCAGGCAGTAGAGCGCGCAAGCGCGTGGTCCTGAGTGAAACTAGTGGAAGCGAAATCTTCAGGGATTGGATTTACAGAAGCAACAAACAACAAGCGAGGATACATTTCATGAATGAAAAATATACATATTATCTGCGATATGCCTGCATATCCAGTGCGCTGGCGGCAGCGTTGGCGTTAGGAGGCTGTTCTTCAGGGGAAAGAGGAGTTGCAACTCAGAATGAGGCTGTAGCTGCAAATGCCCAGGACGGACAGGCAGCAGTTTCAGATGGAACAGATGAGACCATAGCACCTTTAGGAATGGATGGGCAGATCCTTCCTGGACTGGATGATGTAGAACTGCCGGAAGATGCACAGGCAGCGCCTCAGTATTTAAGAGAAGGTGTACGCCATGAGATCGTAAAGAAGTTACAGCAGCGATTAATGGACTTGGGCTTTATGGATAACGATGAACCTACTGACTATTTTGGTCAGGTCACTCTTACAGCAGTGAAACATTTCCAGAGACAGAATGAACTGCCTCAGGATGGTATTGTAGGTGATACCACCTGGAATGAACTGATGGCAGATGATGCCAAACATTACGCAGTATCAAAGGGAACCCAGGGGGATGATATCCAGAAGATCCAGCAGCGATTATACGAACTGGGCTATCTGGCTTCTGCAGACCAGGTAACAGGCAACTTTGACGATGCCACAGAAACCGCTGTTTTAAAACTCCAGGGCGTCAATGGCCTTGCAGAAGACGGCAAGGTAGGCCAGCAGACCTATAACCTGATGTACAGCGATGACATTAAGGCAAATATGCTTGCATATGGCGAAAAGAGCGATGTGGTATTAGCATGCCAGCAGCGTTTAAAGGATCTGGGCTATCTGACTACTACACCGGACGGTACCTACGGTCAGGACACTGTGATCGCAGTTAAGCAGTTCCAGGCAAGAAACGACCAGGTAGTAGATGGTTACTTAGGACCATCCACACGTATTGTATTAAACAGTTCTGACGCAAAGCCAAACGGCCTGATGATCGGCGAACAGGGCGATTCTGTTACCAGAGTACAGCAGCTGTTAAGCAAGTACGGCTATCTGCCGTCTTCCAATGTAACCGGCTACTATGGTGAAGCAACAGAAGACGCGGTAAAGAACTTCCAGTCACGAAACGGCCTGTCTGCAGACGGTAAAGTAGGCGTACAGACCATGGCAAAGCTGACCAGTGATAATGTTAAGAAGCCGGCGCCTACTACAGCAGCGTCAACTAAGAGTAATAAATCAAATAGCAGCAGCAATAAGAATAATAGCTCAAGTAAGGGCAACAGCGGTGGAAATACCAGCTCACCGGCTCCGAGACCAGCTTCCGGTGCAGGTGTTTCAGCTCTGATCTCCGTAGCATCTTCCAAACTGGGAAGTCCATATGTATGGGGTGCAAAGGGACCAAGCTCCTTTGACTGTTCCGGTTTTGTATACTGGTGCTTAAAGCAGGTAGGCGTAAGCCAGAGTTATATGACTTCTTCCGGCTGGAGAAGCGCAGGACGTTATACAAAGGTAAGCAATTTTAATGATATCCAGGCAGGAGATATCGTAGTAGTAAGAGGCCATGTAGGTATCGCTGCAGGCGGCGGAACAGTCATCGATGCTTCTTCCAGTAACGGTAAAGTTGTCCACAGAGGTTTAAGTTCCTGGTGGAGAAGCAACTTTGTCTGCGCTTGGCGTATCTTCTAAATTAAGTTGCCCCGCGCCTGCCGGCGCGGACGCAGGTGGTACAAATTGTAGCAAATTTGCGCCCGGCCGGGCGCAGAAGGATATATCAATAAAAGGAGGGACATTTATGCAGACGATTCTGGTATGTGATGACGATAAACAGATTGTGGAAGCCATTGACATTTATCTTACAGGAGAAGGCTTTAAAGTTATAAAAACATATGACGGTTATGAGGCTCTGGAATATCTGGAGACCCAGTCCGCAGATCTTTTGATCTTAGATGTAATGATGCCGGGACTGGATGGCATCCGCACTACTTTAAAGGTACGTGAGACCAGCAGTATCCCGATCATCATTCTTTCCGCAAAGTCAGAAGATGCAGATAAGATCTTAGGACTTAATATTGGTGCAGATGATTATATTACAAAGCCATTTAACCCGCTGGAACTGGTTGCAAGAGTTAAATCCCAGCTGCGCCGTTATACACAGCTTGGAAACATGAACCAGCAGGCGGAAGGACAGGTCTACAAGTGTGGCGGTCTTCAGATCAATGATGATAACAAAGAAGTTACAGTTGATGGAGATCCGATCAAGCTGACTCCTATTGAATACAATATCCTCCTGCTTCTGGTAAAGAACGCAGGAAAGGTATTTTCCATTGATGAGATCTACGAAAAGATCTGGAATGAGGAAGCCATTGGCGCGGATAACACAGTAGCTGTCCATATCCGCCACATCCGTGAAAAGATCGAGATCAACCCAAGAGAGCCAAAATATCTGAAGGTAGTATGGGGCGTAGGCTATAAGATCGAGAAACAGTAGGTGGCCTATGGAAAAAAGAGCGTTTGGTCTGAGAAAATGGAAGGTGCTTCTGTCAGTGTTTCATGTGATATTTCTTGTTATCACACTGGCAGGGATCAGCGCCATGTACTTAAACGGCGGATATGGAAAAGGGATCCGCTGGATCTATGATGAGACTTATGAAGACTCAGATGCCTTCTGTTCCCAGCTTGGCATAGATATCAGCAATATTTTTACCTATATCGGATATAAGGATATGTTTGAGACCAATGGTGTCCTGGATATGCACAAACCCATTGTGCGTATTATAGACGGTCCCGGTGTAGATGAGGATATGACACTGGATCAGATCGTCCGCTATGCCAAGATCCGGGGATATTATCTGGGAGAAGATTTTACAGTACAGGGATCTCCTATGGCCATGGATGATGATGACATGGAGATAACGGTAGAGTATAAATCCGCAAAAACGGACCTGGCAGATGTTGATGGCCTGGAGACCAGGATGACCAAAGAGGAAATGGCACTGGACATCCTGGACCGGTTGGGAAAATATTATACCATTTATTATAATTTCATCAGCAATAACACAAATGTCCGTTTCCGTATCCTCTATAAAAGCAATGATGGAAGAGAAGTGGTTTATACCAATGTTCCTTCTATGTCTTTAGATGAGCTGCGGGGATTTGGAAAATATCTGTTCATTCCCGGAAATACCATTCGTATGGAAAGCAATCTTGCAACGATCCCGGACAATGCGGCTTCTCTTCTGGAAACATGGAATCCCTTTGACAATGACCAGAATTATATGGTGGTCTCTGTGGATACCAACTATCCTTATTCTGATAATTATGCAGAGGAAGCCGGGGAATATAAAAGTGCCAGATCCACGTTTATCATGGGAATGGGCGGTGTGATCGTAGGAATTGCAGGATTTTTTGCTACACTGGTAACATTGGTCCTTTTATCCGGCCATGAAGATGGAGCAGATGGCAAGATCCGTCTTTTCCCCATCGACAGGATCTATACAGAAACCTGTGTCCTTTTGTGGGCGGTGGTGACAGCTGTGATCTTGTACTTCTGTAAAAGACTGGGGATGATGGTGATCGGCTTATTTGCCTCCGAAGAACACCTGGCATACTGGAGTAAACTGCTGAAATATGTGATCATCTACGGGTGCAGTATTCTATGTGGTTTCAGTCTTTTAAGAAGATACAAGGCAGATACCCTGTGGAAAAAGAGTATTGCAAAAAAGGTAGTAAAGGCTTCTAAGGATTATATTGCAAAAGCCAGTTTTGTAGCCGGGGTCGGACTTTGCTATCTTCTGTTTTTAGGAGCCAATGGCGTAATGCTGTGGGGCATTTTATTCCTGTTTGCCTATATAGATGAGAAACTGACTTTCCGTATTCTCTTTTATGTATGTGCTGTTTTATTTGTTGGTCTGGATGGATGGGTATTCCATAAGCTGTTCAGGAAAGCGGAGCAGAAGGATCTTTTAAATAATGCGATCACCTGTATTGCAAAAGGCGATACCGGTTTCCGCCTGGATACGAAAAAGCTGACAGGAAAAGAGCGGACAGTGGGAGACCACATTAATAACATTGGAAGCGGCCTGGACACGGCTCTTCAGGAGAAGGTAAAGAGCGAACGCCTGAAAGCGGATCTGATCACCAATGTGTCCCATGATATTAAAACGCCTCTTACGTCCATTATCAACTATGTGGATCTGTTAAAACGCCAGAAGATACAGGATCCTAAGATCGCTTCCTATCTGGAAGTTTTGGACCAGAAATCCCAGCGTTTAAAAACACTGACGGAAGATCTGGTGGAAGCTTCCAAGGCAAGTTCCGGAAACCTGAAGCTGGAGATGGCAGATATTGACCTGGTAGAGCTGGTGCAGCAGACCAATGGTGAATTTGAAGAGCGTTTTGAACAGCGCCATTTAAAGATCATCTCTGATTTCCCAGATGGTATGATCATTATTAGAGCAGATGGGCGCAGATTATGGCGTGTTCTGGAAAATCTTTATACCAATGCTTTTAAATATGCCCAGGAAGGCAGCCGGGTATATGTGGATGTGGCTTCTGTAGATGGAAAAGCCATTTTCACTATGAAAAATATTTCGGAAAAGCCGTTAAATATCAGCCCGGATGAACTGACAGAACGTTTTGTCAGAGGAGATGTGGCGCGGACAACAGAAGGCAGCGGATTAGGACTTTCCATTGCCCGGAGCCTGACCCAGCTGCAGAAAGGTGAGTTTGTGATCACCATTGACGGCGATCTGTTCAAGGCTCAGGTTATTTTCCCGCAAGTGCGCCAGGAGACCAGGGCGGAAATGCGTCTGGAACGGGCTGCGGAAGAGAAGCAGGCAGAAGAACAGTCCGGGGAGAAAATGTCCGGGGAAATGCCTGTGGGAGAGAACCTGCTGGAAAGTGCCCCCTATAACTGGGATGTAATGGTAGAAAATGACAAGAATTTAACAGCAAAAGAGGAAATCCTGATCCAGAATGGAAAACGGGAGCATAAACCGGAAACGTAAATAGAAAACATAAATAGTAAAAAAATAAATAGAAAATGTAAGGAAGATCCTAAAAAGAGACAGGCCCACAAGGAACCTGTCTTTTTTTAGATTCGGATTTAATGACCGGAAACTTTATAGCAGAGGTGTGACTTAGGAGTATCAGAGAGCAGGTATTCTTCTGTAGTCATGAGTACTGTGTGGAGCGGAGCAAAGTAAGAGATAATGTTTTCGGTTTCTTTGCGGGAAACTTCACTGAGTCCGGCTACGGCATCGGTCAGGTAAATGACTTTACAGCCGGCGTCAATGGCAGAAAGCACAGTAGAGAGTACGCAGCATTCTGCTACTACGCCGGAGATGACAAGATGCCGGGCTTTTTTTGCGGCTTTTACAACCTCGGGGATGGCAAAGGAGGAATAGACACTTTTGGTGAATACCGGGTATGTTTTTACCCATGGAAGGAATTCCGGCATCATTTCATTGAGCCATGGATCAGAGTTTACAGCCGTATTAACTTTATTATATTCTTTCCAGACACCGTCCGGGTGTTCTGTAGCCAGATATTGGGTAAAGATGACCTGCTTTGTTTTTTGACTGTTTAATAGACGGAGGATGGAGGCAGATGCATGTTCAATGCCTTTACAGGCCCATTCCTGTCCTTTTGTATAAACATTCTGCATGTCAATGACTAACAGCAGGTCTGATGAATTGTTTTGTTCCATTCTGAAAATCCTCCGGGAGAACAGTATTAATGTATTTTCAGTATAGTTTTACACTTAAAATTTTACAAGCAAAACAATATGTTAATTTATTAACAATAAGACTCTGAATTGGCTCATTTCATTGACTTTGTGTAAGGATAATGTTATCTTTATCGTAAATTGTTGTTAAATTCATAAATGGGTGTACATTTTCCTGATTTAGAAGAACAACATGAAAAAATCTGGTGGCAGATATACAAGGTACAAAGTGTCATACAGTTGGGAAGGAGATTGTGAAATGGGAGAAAATAAAATGCCGCATATCCAGCTTCCGGAGAATCTGGGAATCCGGTATGCAGTGCTGCCGGGAGATCCGGCCCGGGCAGAGCGGGCAGCAGGTTATTTAAAAGATGCAAAGCTCTTAACCTTCAACCGGGAGTATAAAAGCTACAGCGGTTTCTGGAATGGTGTGCCGGTTCTGGTCATGTCCACCGGAATGGGTGGTCCGTCTATGGCAATTGCTGTGGAAGAACTGCAAAAGATCGGTGTAGAAGCGGCTGTGCGGATCGGAAGCTGCGGTGCGCTGCAGCCGGAGGTCAGAGTCGGAGATCTGGTTATGGTAGAAGCCGCTGTACGTGATGAAGGAACTTCACTTGGATACGCGCCACTTAGTTATCCGGCTGTTGCAGACCACAGGCTGCTTACCGCCTGTGAGGAGAGCGCAAAGGAGGCCGGCTGCCGGTTCCATACCGGCATTGCCAGAAGTCATGACTGCTTGTACCGGGATGACAATCCGGTTATTTATGAGGAATGGGCAAAGAAAGGCGTGCTGGCGTCTGACATGGAAACTGCGGCACTTTTTGTGGTTGGCAGGATACGTGGTATGAGGACAGCATCTATTTTAAATGTAGTGGCAGCCTGCAAGGGCAATGTAGCTGAAAACATCGGACGATACGTGGATGGTGAGACATTGACTGCCCAGGGCGAGAAATATGAGATCTTGACAGCGTTTGCAGCGTTAACAAGACAGTAATGCAGCAAAAAATACAGCTTCTGAAACTGGAGCGATCAAATGGGAAAGGATGTATGTTATGAAGAATTTATTCAAAACTAAATTTGATGTGGCAGTGATCGTATTGATTCCGGCCTGCATCGGTATTAACTATCTTGGAAAGCTGTTTGCCAGCGTGTTAAAGCTTCCGTTGTGGCTGGATTCCATTGGAACCTGTATCGGTGGATGCCTGGGTGGTCCCATTATCGGAGCAATCTGCGGAGCAGCTAATAACCTGATCTACGGATTTTCCGCAGGTGATAATATTACGTTGATTTATGCACTGACCAGTCTTGGTATTGGCGCGGCGGCAGGAATCATGGCACGTCTGGGCTTTATGAAGTCCTTCCCGAAGGCTATCATCACCGCCTGTGTGGCAGGTTTTGTGGCTGTAGCTATTTCAACTCCGTTGAATGTTCTGTTCTGGGGCGGCACTACTGGTAACGTGTGGGGTGATGCTGTATTTGCAGCAACCCAGGCAGCTAATATGCCGGTATTCTTGGGTTCTTTATTAGATGAGGTCGTAGTGGATGTACCGGACAAGCTGATCACGCTGATCATGGTATTCTTTATCTTAAAGGGTCTTCCAAATAAACTGACTACTCTGTATGAGGTAAATTCTGAGATTGAGACTCTGGAATGATCAAGAAAAGGAAATATAACAGAACATGAAAAGTATTAGCCTTTTTGTAGATAACGGGACTTACCTGACCAAGGTGCATCCCTTTACCAAATTGATGTACATAGCCGCCGCCATCAGTATTCCGCTGATTTCCGGGCGGCTGTGGATGTTTGGCGTGTTTATTGCGGTCAGCCTTCTTGTGCTGGCCAGTGGCAAAATTTTAAAAAAGACCCTTCCGCTGATTGCTTTTTCCTTTACGATCTTGCTGACCATTTTTCTGATCCATGGATTGTTCAACCAGAAAAACGTCAATGTGCTGTTTCAGGTCGTCGGATTGAAATTTTACCGGGAAGGCATATTTTATGCTCTTCATATTGGTCTGAATATCCTAAATATGCTGTTGTCTTTTGCAGTATTTGTGCTTTCCACAAAGCCCTCTGAATTTGTTGATGAGCTGGAAAAACGGGGATTTTCCCCACGGTTCGGCTACATTGTGACCTCAGTATTCCAGATCATCCCGCAGATGATGGGAACGATGAATACTATCATGGATGCCCAGCGCAGCCGCGGACTGGAGACAGAAGGAAATTTGAGAACCCGCGGGAAGGCATTTCTGCCCCTGATCTCCCCTGTGGTCATGAGTTCCCTGATCAATACCAGAGAGCGTGCCATTGCCCTGGAGGTGCGTGGTTTTGGCGCAGGAAAGAAAAAAACCTGGCTGACAGAGCGGACACGCCATAAAGGAGACCGTGAGATCACTATCTTTTTAGGTGTCTGCATTTTGGCGGCTGTGGTATGGAGGATTGTAGGATGTCTGTGATAACCGTTGAAAATTTGCGATACCGTTATCCCCACACGAAGGAACTGGCGTTGGATGGACTGGACTTTTCGGTGGAAAAGGGAGAGTTTATTGGCATCATCGGGGAAAACGGAGCTGGAAAGAGTACGTTAAGTCAGGCCATTATGGGGCTGGTGCCGCAGTTTTATAAAGGAGCTTACGGCGGAATGGTCACGGTAGATGGCATTGAGGCAGGCAAGACTCCGGTGGCACAGCTGTGCGGCCATGTGGGACTGGTATTCCAGAACCCCTTTAACCAGCTTTCCGGCGCAAAGGATAACGTATACGAGGAAGTGGCATTTGGCATGCAGAATCTGGGTGTGCCGGCAGAAGAAATGAAAAAACGGGTAGAGGAAGCCTTAAAGCTTCTGGATATCTGGCAGTACCGGGATCGCAATCCATTTGATCTGTCAGGCGGCCAGATGCAGCGCGTGGCTATTGCCAGTGTGCTGGTTATGCGGCCAGATGTGATGATCCTGGATGAGCCTACTTCTCAGCTGGATCCAGAGGGAAGTGACGAGGTATTTAGGGCAGTGGAAACCCTGACCGGCTCTGGTATCACCATTCTGATGATCGAGCAGAAGATTGAGAAGCTGGCGGCCTACTGTGACCGCATTCTGCTTCTGCACAAAGGAAAGCAGATTGCATTCGATACGCCGCAGAAGGTATTTTCTATGCCGGATTTAAACGATTATGGGATCCAGGCGCCGGCATTTACCCGCATTTGTAAAGCAGAACAGGTGACTCTGGCAGATGGAACGTATCCGGTGACAGTGAAAGAGGCGGCTGAAGTGCTGAGAGAGAAGCGGCTAGGTGTATATGAGCATGCGAATGCGGAAGCAGGTGTGCAAAAAGCAGTGGGAGCGAGTGCGGCAGGCACCGGACAGGTACAGGCAAAGAACGCTGAAACAGGCGCAAGGTCCGGGCAGTCTGGGACTTGCAGGAAGGCTGAAAACGTTGCTTCTGTGGATAAGCAGTTCCGGATTGAAAAACTGGATTTCTCTTATCTGGCAGATATTCCGGTTTTAGAGGATTTGAACATGAAGCTGGATCAGCGTCCTACCGCCATCATCGGCCAGAATGGAGCAGGAAAGACCACGCTGGTCAAACTTTTAAAGGGTTTGTTAAAACCGGTTTCAGGTTCCATTTATTTCCACGGTGAGGACATTTCAGGCAAGACAGTGGCTATGCTGGCAGGAAGTGTAGGTTATGTATTCCAGAATCCGGATGACCAGATCTTCAAGTACAATGTTATGGATGAGGTCCTGTTCGGCCCGTTAAATATCGGCATGGATCCGGAACAGGCGAAGAAAGAGGCAGCCTGGGCGTTGGAACTGACAGGACTGTCTGGCAAGGAGAAAGAAAATCCCTACGATCTGGAACTTTATGAGCGGAAGATGACAGCCATTGCCTCAGTACTTGCTATGGACACCGATGTACTGATCCTGGATGAGCCGACAATTGCCCAGGACTGGAAAGGGCGGCAGATCATTGGCAGCATTATCCGCAGCCTTTCTGGGCGGGGCAAGCTGGTCATAGCTATTCTTCACGATATGGACTTTGTGGCAGAGAATTTTGAACGGGTTATCATCATGGCCCATGGTCAGGTGCTGGCAGATGGAACTGCAAAAGAAGTATTTGCCCAGGAAGAAGTGCTGAAGAAGGCACGCCTGCAGAAGCCATATGTGATGCAGCTTAGCGAGGCACTTGGATATGAGAAGAGCTATCTGACGGTGGAGGAACTTCTGAAAGATCGGATGTCTTTGTGTGCTGCAATTAAGCTTTGAAAAAAATTCCATTACAAAAACTCCTGCCTAAAGCAGGGGTTTTTGTATTTGGACATAGAAAAACAGCGAATAAACAAAATGTTACCCACTGCAAAAGGAATCCTTAATTAAAAAGACAGGCCAATAAAGGACCTGTCTTTTTTGACCGTAAATCTGCAGCCCGCTTTCAGGCGGTGCTGCTTCAATGTGTAAATAGAACTTATTGATACTCGAAAACATTGATCCAGCTCTCTAACAGATCTTTCTCTTCCGGACGCTTATAAGCCAGCTGTGCGGCTGCTACGATTGGAAGCCAGCCCTGTACATAGCGTTTTTCTGTACCTGTCTTTTCACAGAACAGATCCATGTACAGTTCTGCTTTCTTTTTGTCCTTTAAGCTGAGCAGAAGATAGGTTCTGGCCACGTCGGCACTTGCATTACCCTGGGAAGCATGTACCCAGTCAATGACATAGAGCTTTCCGTCATCACCAACAATGATGTTGGATGGATTGAAATCGCCGTGGCAGAGTTTGGTGTGTTTTGGCATTCCGTCCAGTCTGGTCAAAAGCTCATAGCGTGTGCTTTCATCCAGCTGTTCCACGGATTTTAAGGAACGGATGGTCTTTTCTTTCAGTTTGTTGAGCAGTGGGCAAGCCTGGCTGTGGATCAACAGCTGCAGATCTACCATCTGGGACATGTACTCGTCCAGCTTGTCCGGATTTTCATCCATCAGCTGTTCTAAGGTCTTACCTGGTACATATTCCTTGATAATAGACCATTTTCCATCAGTTACCGTTACCCCCAAAATCTTTGGAACATTGAGCGCTTCAATGGTCTCCACTCTTGCATTACATAATGCTTCGTTTAAAACCTCAGCTTTCGGAAATCCTTCGCAGAATTCCTTAATGGCAGTATCTCCGTCACGGTAGACGGTCTTTTTTGCACTACTGAAAATCATTTCTTTTGCCATAATCATACTCTCCTTCCACACATTATATACGGTACTGCTGCGGTGTGAACTGCCGCATCGATTATTATTTTACTACAGGTGTGGTTAAAAGTACAGCAGAAATTGATAAAAAATTAACGAAATTTATTTTTTATCAGGAACTGGAAAAGTGGGTGGACGCGCCGGGGGGCGCGTCTCAGGTACACAAACTGTGAAAACCGGATCCGGATAAAATCTGGATCAAGGTTTATGGCGATCAGAAACGGAAAATCGCCGTTCCATATCCTCCTAACGGATAAGAAATAGAATATGGCTGTCCGTCACATTCACTCTTTACGGATGTATAAGTAGGGCACTGGCTGGGCTTATAAGCACCGTGAACATTATCCAGAAGGAGTGACAGCTTGCACCGTTTCGGTACACCTACACGGTAATCCGGGCGATCCACTGGTGTGAAGTTTACTACAAACAGCAGGTTTTTCTTTCCTGTCTCATCCTTGCGGATAAAGCTGAAAATGCTGCGGTCCCCGTCATTTGCATTGATCCACTGGAAGCCGTTCCAGTCGTTGTCAAGCTGGTACAGACAAGGATATTTCTTATAAATATGAAGAAGATCACGGACATATTCCTGAAGCTTTTTATGGCTTTCTTCTTCAGCTAAATACCAGTCAAGGCTGACTTTTTCATCCCATTCATGCCACTGGCCGAAGTCCTGTCCCATAAATAAAAGCTTCTTTCCGGGATGACCTAACATAAAGGTATAACCGGCCTTTAAGTTGGAGAACTTGTCCTCTCCAAGCCCAGGCATCTTATTGATCATAGAGCATTTTAAGTGAACTACCTCATCATGGGAGAGTACTAAAATGTAATTTTCACTGGTAAAATAGGTCAGGCTGAAGGTCATGCGGTTGTGGTTGTATTTGCGGAAATACGGGTCTAATTTCATGTATTCCAGGAAATCATGCATCCAGCCCATGTTCCATTTAAAGGTAAAGCCAAGTCCGTCATTTTCCGGGTGGTCGGTGACTTTCGGCCATGCAGTAGACTCTTCTGCGATCATGGCAACACCGTGGTTGCGGCCCTGGACAACGGTATTTAAGTGTTTGAAGAATTCAATGGCTTCCAAGTTCTGGTTTCCGCCGTTTTTATTTGGCACCCACTGGCCCGGTTCCCGGCCGTAGTCCAGATACAGCATAGAAGCAACAGCGTCTACACGCAGGCCGTCTACATGGTATTCTTCTACCCAGTAGAGAGCGTTGCTGATAAGGAAGTCTTTTACTTCATTTTTGCCGTAATCAAAGACTTTTGTGCCCCAGTCCGGGTGCTCGCCTTTGCGGGGATCCTCATATTCAAAAAGAGGATGTCCGTCAAAATCAGTCCATGGGCATCTTTCGGGAAATGTGCCGGAACCCAGTCAAGGATAACGCCGATGCCATTTTTATGTAAATAATTTACAAAATACATGAAGTCTTTTGGACTTCCGTAACGGGATGTAGGGGCAAAATAACCGGTAACCTGATATCCCCAGGAACCGTCATATGGATGCTCCGCAATACCCATAAGTTCTACATGGGTATAGCCCATTTCTTTTACATAGGCAGCCAGCTCATGAGCCGCTTCCACATAGGTATAATATCCGTCTTTTTCTTCCCGGTCTTTCTTCTTCCAGGAACCTAAGTGGACTTCATAAATGCTGATGGGCTGTTTGGTCATATCTGCCTGGGAACGCTTTGAGATCCAGTCACTGTCATTCCAGGAAAATCCGCTGATATCTGCGGTAACGGAAGCAGTACCCGGACGGTATTCTGCGCTGAAGGCAAATGGATCAGCTTTGTAAAGGATCTTTCCTGTATCGGTGGTAATGGCGAATTTATAAAGCTCTCCTACCTGCATACCTGCATTAAAATACTCCCAGATACCGGATTGTCCTACTTTGGTCATAGGATTGGCTTCCGGGTTCCAGCCGTTGAAATCGCCTACCAGGTGGACTGCCTGTGCATGTGGTGCCCATACGCCAAAATAAATGCCCTTTTTGCCTTTATAGGTCATAGGATGAGCGCCCAGCTTTTTATAGATCTCATAGTGGGTACCTGCACCGAATAAATAGCAGTCCAGGTCGGAGATCAGGCCGGTGTTGGCGGAAGCTTTTTTAGAAGGTGTGCTTTTTGCTGCAGTTTTTGTTCCAGCGCTTCTTCTGGTGGTTTTATGAGCTGCGGTAGTTGTATTTTTCTTTGTCTGGCCTGCCTGCTTTCTCATTGTCATATTAATTTTCCCCCTTAATTTTAAGGACAGCACCCCAGTTGCCCTTTAATTTAATTTCCAGTCTGCCGTTTTGTACAGGCAGAACGTTATTTTCACAGGTTTCATTATCGCTGTTTAAAAGATCCACTGCTGTCTGTGCCTGGATCGGAACCGGGATGTTTAATGTGGCTTCATTGTCATCATTATTTAAAGCAGTGATGATCAGGCTGTTATTTCCCCATCTTGCGTAGGCATACTGCCTGTTGGTAAGAAGCAGTTCCTGGTATTTTCCTGTGTGCAGTTCTTCATTTTCTTCATGGATCTTTCCAAGTCTGGAAATGAAATCGGTAAGCTCGCAGTTTAATTCCGGTATTTTTTCAGCCGGAATGCAGGGACGCAGGTCATCATCACAGGTAGAAGTACGTTTTCCTTCGGTGCCCCATTCACCGCCGTAGTAAATAGACGGAATTCCCGGAAGAGTCATTAAACAGGTGTATACAGGATACAGATGCTTTTTTATTTTTAATTTGCTGGCAATGCGGTCTTCATCATGGTTATCAAGGAAGGTATAAAGCTGTCTTCCAATGGCTTCCAGACGGCGGACATTATGTGCGATCTCAAAGAAGTTGTGGTCATTAAAGCCGGAGTAAATGCTCTTGTGCAGCTCGTAGTTCGTAACAGAATGGAGCATTTCCGGGTTCACCCAGCGGCTGTAATCACCGTGGATGACTTCACCCATAAGCCAGAAATCCGGTTTCATGGAAGCGGTCTTTGCACGCATTTCCTTCATGAAATTAAAGTCCAGGATATTGGCGCAGTCTAAGCGGATGCCGTCAATGTCAAATTCGTCCACCCAGAAACGGATCACATCAAAAAGATAATCTTTTACCTGCTGGTTATAAAGATTTAAACAAGGCAGTTCAAAATGTCCCTGCCATGCTTCATAGCCAAATGGATCCCCTAAAGGACTCTGCCAGCCGAAATTTACCCCTTTGTACCAGTCTTTGTAAGGGGAGTCCCATTTCTTTTCCTGGATATCTTTAAAAGCGAAAAACTCACGGCCTGTGTGGTTGAAAACACCGTCAACTACCACTTTAATGCCATTTTCATGGCAAAGCTTTGTAAATTCGCGGAAATCATCGTTAGTTCCAAGCCTACGGTCAACCAGTTTGTAATCTCTGGTGTCATATCCATGACTGGATGATTCAAAAAGAGGACCTATGTAGATGGCATTGCAGCCTAAAGAACGGATATGTGGGATCCACTGATCCAGTTCTTTAAACCGGTCTGTCACCTCTGTCTGCACGTTTATCTTTGGAGCTCCGGTTATCCCCAAAGGATACATATGATAAAAGATAGCTTGTTCATACCAGGTACTCATGTTGTCAGTCCTCCATGTTTTTGAATTTTCTCAGTAAAAACTGATAGCGCAGCTGCGCGGCATTCCATTCGTAAATATAGCAGTCGATCAGCGACGGCTCTGTGGCCTGCTCAAAATGGTTCTGGGCTGTTTCCAGGGCCCAGAGGGTGCGCTCAATATCATCCCACAGTTTCCGTCTTGTAAAAACCAGATCCTGGTTTACAGGTGCTGCGGCTGCAGCTTCGCGAATGGCTTTTAAAAATCCCGGCATAAATCTTCATCTCCCAACTTCTGACTGGTTTACTTTGGCATCAATTAGTATATCTGGGAAAAAAAGAATTATGCATGGATTACATGAACTCCTCCAGTCTGTATCCCAGCTCCATAAGAGACCGGGTGGAGTCACGTAAGGTGAGATAGTAGTAATTGGCTGTCCCGTCCTGACGTACACCTACCAGACCCGCATCTTTTAAAATTTTCAGATGATGGGATATGGCAGGTCGGGAAAGGCTGGTGCGGCGTGTGATCTCGTTTACATTCATGGCATGACCTTCAAAGTCGATGGTTCCCTGTGGGTCCTCTGATCTCACGGCTGCTTCTGTAAGAAGTTCCACGATGGAAAGCCGGACCTTATCTCCCAAGGCAATAAAAAGGGGCATGCAGCAATGAAATTGCTTCTGCAGATCCTGTACCGTTGTCATAACCGTCCCCTCCTTTGGTTTAAATTTTTAAACTAATAGTATTTTACCATTACAGGGCATCGGGGTCAATAGAAAAATACCTCTTGACAGGAGGGGGAAAGTACGGCATAATAAGGTCACATTCTTTGAAAAATCTATTTTTCATTTTTAATTCTGTAATTTTTAGTGCGATTTTTCAGCACAGGATCCAGTTGTGAGTTTAATCAGATACAGGGATAAGTGGGTCATTTTGTGAGTTTATGTTTTGGTTTGGGAGGTGAGAAATTCGGTTTATGGGAGTTTAAGTTATTTAAGTCAGAGTGTATTCTGGGGGACATTGCTTTTGGCAGCATGGTCTGACTGGAAATATTACAGGATCCCTAACAGGCTTATTATTTTTGGGATAGTGTCCGGGATCATGTCACTGGTTTTTCAGGCTGCGGATTTGGAAGCAGGGAGTAAGATCCCATGGCTGCTGCTGGCACTATCCGGCTTTCTGGTCCGGGGAGTGGCTGTGCTGGTTTTGGGGATATTTTTACACAGCCTGGGCATGATAGGAGCCGCAGATCTGAAGCTTGTGGCGCTTCTTGCAGCCTGGCTGGGCTTTTCGGAAACAATAAAAATTTTATGTGTAGGATTTATCTTAGGGGCTGTCTGGTCCCTTCAAAAAATGTTGCGATACGGCAGCGCTTTTCAACGATTTCTTTATTTGTCAGCCTATATCAGGCAGATACTCAGCAATAAAAAAATAGAAAAATATTATGATCCGGTCCGGGATGGAACAGAATGTGTGATCCCTTTGGGAACCTGCTTTTGTATGGCAACTGTTCTGGTCTTTCTGGAAAAATGGATCTTTTAGGAGGAGAAGACATGATAAAAGTAATGGTCGTATATGACGAAGATCCTTTGTATGCAGGGCGTTTGGCCGAATATGTAAACCAGAAGGAGACATTTCCCTTTCAGGCAATGGCATTTTCAGACCTGGAAAAACTGAAAGCCTATGGCAGGGACCATGAGATTGCCATTCTTTTAGTGGGAGAAAGAGTAAGAGAGGAAGCAAAGGAGATAAAAGCCGGATTAAAAATGCTTCTCTGTGACGGGGAGTTTGTGTCACAGGAGGAAGCCTCGGTTTATAAGTTCCAGTCCGGTGACTGTATCTTACAGGAAGTGATGGCCTGTTACTGTACCGTTCCCCCGGAGCCGGGACTGGCACTTATAGGAAAAAGGGCACTGATCATGGGAGTTTATTCACCCATAGGACGCTGCGGAAAAACATCTTTTTCTTTAACACTGGCCCATATGCTTGGAAAGAGCCAGGGCGTTCTTTTTATCAGCTTAGAAGAATATTCCGGTTTTTCAAAGCTGGTCTGCGGTGGATATGAACAGGATCTTTCCGATGTGTTTTATCTGTACAGGCAGGGAGATTTTAACTGGCTGAAATTAAAATCCCTGATCCTGTCCCATGGAAATGTAGATTATATCCCACCTGCCGCTTATGGGGAAGATTTAGACCAGGCCCAGCCGGAAGAGATCGCAGGTCTTTTAAAACAGATCGGGACAGAAAGCGGTTATGAACGGATCGTTGTGGATATGGGACACATGGGAAAAGGGGCTTTGGAGCTGTTTGCAGCCTGTGATGTTGTGTACATGCCGGTGTTAGATGATCCTGTATCCACTGCGAAGTTAGAGGATTTTGAAACCTATCTGAAAGAAGCAGGCCATAAAGGCATGGAAGAAAAGATACAGAAACTGCATCTGCCGGAAATAAAAACAGGGATCCGGCGGGGCGGCTATATGGAGCAGCTTCTCTGGAGCGAAATGGGCGATTATGTGCGAAAACTTTTAGAAGGGGGATATTAAAAATTGGAAGGGGAACAGGGCAGTTTAAACGGAAGGCGGGAAGTGATCCGGGGAGAGTTAAGAAGAAATGTCATGGGGCAGTTAAAAGATCAGATCTATTTAGAGGATGAACAGCTTTATGAACAGATCGATACAGCGATCCGGCAAAAGGGGAAAGAAACTTATCTGCCTTTAAAGGAACGGCTGTGGCTGCGAAACAGTCTGTATGACAGTTTCCGTCGGCTGGATATCCTCCAGGAACTTTTAGATGATAAAGATGTAACCGAGATCATGATCAACGGGGCGGGAAAGATCTTTATAGAGAAAAAGGGAAACATGGTCTTATGGAACCGCCGGTTTGAAAAAACAGAGCAGTTAGAGGACATTATCCAGCAGATCGTAGGAAAGGTAAACCGGATCGTCAATGTATCTTCTCCCATTGCAGATGCCAGGCTGGAGGACGGATCCAGAGTCCACATTGTACTGCCGCCTGTTGCACTTGACGGTCCGGTGGTGACCATCCGTAAATTCCCGGATCCCATTACCATTGAGAAGCTGATCCGTTTCCAGGCACTGACAGAGGAAGCAGCCCAGTTTTTAGAGCAGCTGGTAAAAGCGAAATATAACCTGTTTGTCTGTGGCGGTACAAACTCCGGGAAAACAACTTTTTTAAATGCTCTTTCCTCTTTTATACCGGAAACAGAGCGTGTGATCACCATTGAAGACTCTGCAGAGCTGCAGATCACCCATGTTCCCAATCTGGTGCGGTTAGAGACCCGCAATGCCAATACAGAAGGAGAAGGTGAGATCACCATCAGTCAGCTGATCAAAGCCTCTTTGCGTATGAACCCCTCCAGGATCATTGTAGGGGAAGTAAGAGGGGCAGAGGCCTTAGATATGCTTCAGGCTATGAAT
>ENA-ORUB01001664-ORUB01001664.1-human-gut-metagenome-genome-assembly--contig:-NODE-1664-length-23161-cov-2.842335_pt1 | contig 23161 bp, 20 predicted proteins | sample MGYA00241918_ERZ509200 | MGnify/ENA primary metagenome ERZ509200 (study PRJEB26280, sample SAMEA2338853) | human gut metagenome | biome: human gut; feature: human-associated habitat; material: faeces... | reverse complement strand
ATGGATCTCGAATGGGGTGATGGCACGTCCCGCTCGCGTGAGCCATCCGCATACTTCCGGCACCATCTGTTTCAAATCGGTGAGGTCGCGACAGAAGACCAGCAGTTTGCGTACGCTTGTCGGCAGGAACTTCCGGATGACCTCCGGTGCTCCCAAAGCCTCTTTGAAATCCACACGTGCCAGATCCAGTTTCCTCTGTACCTTTTCTTTTCGTCCTTTTGAACAACCGCTGCGTTCCAGCTTTCTTTGCAGCCGATCCAGTTCGTTGTCCAGCCCGTAAGCACTTTGTACCAGGATCGGCACTGGTAAGATATTGTAATACCAAGCTTGCGGCAAGGTAAGTTCATAAAACAAATTTCCTTCGAAATAAAGATCCACCGTATCGATCATTCCCTCCGGACGGATCGGCGTTGCCGACGTTCCCAGGACATAGGCACAGGGATTGTTTTCTATCACTTCCTGCAAGGCACTTCCCCAAATTTCCGCCCCGAAATGGTGAAACTCGTCGATTAGGATATGCTCTGCCCGTAACAGCCCATTGTCCTTTCTGTTACGGGTCAGTGACTGGAATGTCCGGTACGTCACTTGCGGAATGGAGAATCCGACGGCTTTCCGGATCTCATCCAGAATCGTGATGTTCGGAGCAAAGACCAATATATTTTCCTTTGCATGATCTGCGATATAGCGTGCCAGCAAATAGGATTTCCCTGTTCCGGTAGCCTGCACGACCGTACCGATACGGTGTTGTTTGAATCCCCGCATGATCGCCCTGTAAGCCGCTTCGTTATGCGGATAAAGCTCCACATGTCTTCCGGACAAGAGGCTTTCAATATAGCTTTCATCCGAAACGGTCAGCCCGTGCAGTTCAAAGTCCAATGCCTCCGGCAGGAATCCACCGTGCGCCACGATCCTGAAATAGAGATTTCGATATCCTTTGTTCAGTGAAGAAAGCTTTTCATAAAACCTTTCAACATCCGAACGGGTCAAAGGCTGCTCGTTCCAAATCTCCTTCACGATAGCATGTGCCATTCCCGGTTTGAAGCCTATCCGTAATCCATCTTCGGATTCTGTTACCTGAAAACCTAGACGGTGATAGCAATCTGTCAAAGACGGTACCATCCTATTGACTTACAAGTCAAAAGTTCATTTGATTATTGTCCTTTGATGTTTAAAGAGGGCTATCATATCGCCCATTGTCAGTCGACCGGTAACATCTTCCGTTATAATCCGGTTCAAAAGCCGAAGATCCGCTTCCATCTGAGCACGAAAGAGACAGGCTTTGGGATGCTCTCCCCGGATTGTCTTTGTGGTTTCATCCCAAGAAGAAGTTGGTAGGTGAAGGTGGGAAGAAAATTCCATACGTCGGTTATGTCCTTTGTAGATACGGTAATAAACCGTACCGTACCCTATGGCTTTCTTACAAGTCTCAAAACGGACAACGACTGTAGGCATCCTTATTATTTTCTTGATTAGTATTTTACAGTAGGTTGATGTAAAAGCATATACCTTCCGAAGAATATTTCCCGTTTTGCAAAGAGGACTGATAAGTCATACAGTCTGCCACTCCATTCCATTTAATTGTAATCACGTTTTCATTTTCGGTAGGTGACATAGAAACCTATGATATGTTTTTTTTCGTATATTTAGTGGCAGCAACATAATAGTTCCCCAATATGGTTCTTCTATTATCCGGCCAATCATCTCTTTTCACCTTGTCACTCGTCGTAATGTGATCATTACTTCCAATAGCAATACATGATCATCATTCGTTTTCTTTGATAGGCCTGATTCTTTTAGATAAATATCAATTCTTGTGATCAAAATCCATATTATCTATATTGCTGTCTTTTAATTTTTTCTGTATAGTACAAATAATTCCAGCTCAATCTATGAAAAAGGAATGATGCTCAAAAAATGATTGCCTGTATGATACATCCACTTTCCTAACGAATTCAAGCTGACATCGGGCAGGAACTCTTTTCTGAAAAAGTGACCACCTATGCGAGTTTTTCCTCCATCATCTATGTCCGTGCTCGGCACATAAATCAATCCACTCATTCTTGTATTTACTGCGTAAAAACAGGAAAAGTCACAAACAACAAAAGTCCTCCGAGGAATATCCACCGAAAAATTTCCTTTTTTCGTTTATCATTCTTCATTTTATACCCGATGTTAGTTTTTGCAACAATTCGTATATCTTACCATGAAACAAGTCCCGATAATGAAGTTCAACTCCAGAAAAAACTTTCACTTTAAGTTTATTAGCTCTTGGTAATGCAAACCATAAGTAATAACAAGTATTTCGATTTGTAAAAATATTTTTTCAGCATCAGCTTCATAGCTCAGCTTATATCCTATATAACAATGCATTTACAATACGTCCGCAGGCTAATCCGTCACCGTACGGATTTACAGCCTTACTCATTTTTTCATAAGCTGCTTTATCATCAATCAAAGATGATACTTCGTTTACAATCTTATTATAGTCCGTACCTACCAGTTTCACCGTTCCGGCATCTAATGCTTCTGGTCGCTCCGTGGTATCACGCATCACCAATACCGGTTTACCCAGTCCCGGAGCTTCCTCTTGAATGCCACCGCTATCTGTCAATACGATGCTGCTCTTCTCCATTAGATACACAAAACTCAAATACTCCAATGGTTCAATGAAGAACATATTTTTTAAGCCGGACAGATTCTCCCCGAACACCTCATGAATCGGCTTGCGTACATTAGGATTCAAGTGCATAGGATAAACAAAATCCAAATCTGGATATTTAACCGTCAAATCTTTAATAGCTGTACACATATTGATAAATCCGTCACCAAAATTCTCACGACGATGCCCCGTAATCAATACCAGCTTCTTGCCATTGTTCAAGCGGTTTACATCATAACCCGCTTTGCTCAATATATCTTCCAATTCATTATCTAGCTCCTTGTTGTTCTTGATTTTATCCACTACCCAATAAAGTGCATCAATCACTGTGTTACCAGTTATAATGATATTGCGGTCATCAACGCTCTCTTTAATCAGATTATTACGACTTAACGGAGTGGGAGAAAAATGATAGGTCGCCAGACGCCCCGTCAACAACCGATTCATCTCCTCCGGCCATGGGCTATAAATATTATGTGTACGCAAACCAGCTTCCACATGTCCCACCGGTATCTGTTGATAAAAAGCAGCCAAAGCTGCAGCTGTAGAAGTGGTAGTATCCCCATGTACCAATACCACATCGGGCTTTACCTCTTTCAGTACATCACGCATACCGGTCAGCACACGAGCGGTCACATCATACAGATCCTGTCCCTGCTTCATGATATTCAAATCATAATCCGGTTTGATGTCGAATATCTTCAACACCTGATCCAGCATTTCCCGATGCTGTCCGGTTACGCACACCACAGTCTCTACCCGTTTTGGCTGTTTCTGGAATTCTTTCACCAGCGGAGCCATCTTGATTGCCTCCGGACGGGTGCCGAAGACCAACATCACTTTCTTCATATTTCCTCTGTTTATAATTTTTTCTTCATCAGCCACCAAGCATACTTCACCAAGTGGATCTGACGTTTAATTCTTTTGGGTTCTTTTATCAAGCGATAAGCAAATTCCAGATTATGCTCCACCCACCATTTCGGTGCGCGCTGCACATGACCTGTATAGACATCGAAACTGCCACCCAATCCTTGGAAGATAGCGCGATGCCGTTGCTGTATCTCCTCCATCAGCAATTCCTGCTTTGGCGACCCCATAGCCACGAATACCACATCCGGTTTCTTCTCCACAATATCGTCTATCAATCGTCGTTTCTCTTCATCCGTCTTGATATAGCCGTTACGATAACCCACTATTCGGATATCCTGATATTCAGAACACAGTTTCTCTACGGTCTCATTTACGATTTGCGGTTTTCCACCAACCAGATAGAATGTCTTTTCCTTGTAAAAGCGAGTAATAATCTTTAGCCATAGTTCACATCCGGGAATCTTACAGGCATCTTTATAACCTTTCTGCTTTAAAGCCATTTGTGCACCGGCTCCATCACAATACCCAATATTTCGATTGATAATGGCACGTGTCTGTTCCGTGGCATGCAATATCTTTTCTGCATTGATCGCTACCAATATGCCCTTATGCGTGTCCACATAATGCAATAGTTGCTGTTCGGAGTCGAAAGGGAATATTTCGACCCCGTTTAATGAAACTTTATCCATAAGATTAAAATATTATTCGGCAAGTAAATAATGGCTCATAGCATTAAATATAAACGCATTGCTCCAACGCATATATGATATTTTTGAACTTATCCCCGGCTTTAACTGGTAGTAGAAATAGCCTTTCCGGTCTTGCATATTGCGGATAGTCCAATCAATGACCTTTTCTGCAATTTCCTTGCATTCTTCGATCTTGTGCAACCTTGCGAGCGTTACGAGCAACTGCCCCGGGCAGTGAATGTCGATGGGATAAGTGCGGTTGTCGTAGTATTTTGGCATTCCGTTGGCTTCAAAGAAGTTTTGAATATAATATTCAAAGCCCTTCTCAATATATTTGCGATACTTATTGTCGCCTGTCAGCTCCTGATATGCAATAAGCGCATCAAGGTTATAGCCTGTATGAAAACTGTCAACCCAACTCTGAACGGGTAGCATGCCATATACCCATGCACCGTTTGGCTTTTGACCTGAGCAGCATGCCTTTATGCTTTGCTCTGCAAGTTCGCAGTATTCCTCGTTGCCTGTGTACTTGTAGCAAAAACTAAGCAGCCTTGAGCCGAGCAGTGAGGCGTTAAAGACAGTGTCGTTTCCCTGCAACGGGCTGTAAGAGAATAGGAATCCGTCCTTATATTCCGTGCGGTGAAGGTCGTTGATAACGAAATGTGCCGCACTGAGAGCGATTTCAAGAAACCTTTTCTCTCTGGTAATTTCGTATGCTTCCATAAGAGCGGTTGCACAGAAATTGCTCGCAACAACGGTTGGAGTAAACTTTGGGAAAAGGAAAAGTCTGCGAGCCTGCCAGTCAAAGTTATATCCCCAGCAAGCACCGCTGTAACCTTTTGATTGTAGAGAGATCAACAGTTCAGCCAGTTCGTTAATCCGTGATTTCAGGGAATCGGGAGAGCCGAGGCTTTCCGCAAGTTTGGGGTTTGCCTTAACCGCATTATATAGGTTGCAGTAACCGGAAAGGAAAAGCCCGATGCCCTTGGCATTATATTCCTTGGGGACAAGCGCAAGCCTGCGGAGATTGACTGGGCAGCGCTTAAATCCTTGGATAACAACCAGGCGGCAGATTGCCGACTTCTTCAGGAACGGCAACGCCTGAAAAACCTTCGAGTTAAGTCCGTCATAGGGATCCCAACCCTTGAACCCCTCATTCTCGCAATACTCCTTCAGCAAGCGAAAAGAGTTGATAACTTTATGCATATTATGTTATTCTTTAGTCCTTAGAATTTTGGTGGGTACGCCTGCAACGATAGCATTATCGGGAATTGGTTTGGTTACGACTGCGTTTGCTCCTATTGTAACATTGTTTCCGATTGTTATACCACCCATAACGATAGAACCTTTCGCAATATAAACATTATTACCTATCACTGGTACTTCCGGAAATCTTGAATTACCCCCCTATGGAAACTTGCTGACATATAGTGCAGTTTACCCCTATAATTGATTTAGAATGGATAACAACACCCATACCTCCGTATCCAAAAGTTGACCCTCTGCCAATCTTTGCCTGGTATGGAATCTTGCTGTTGTAAATTAGGAAAATAAGCAATGTTATCAATTTTGGCAGTACAGGAATGTGGTGCAAGTACAGCCACCTTGATACCCGATAAAAAGAGATTGCATTCAACATAGTTTTATCCTTTTAAAACTATATCCGATTGCAACTTTTGATTTACTCTTTTGGTTGCAGATATGGTGCTATTCCATCTAAATCTTTTTGATTTGAAGAAATATTATAGTTTAAGTCTTTAGTATATCCGATTATTTTAGCAGGAGAGCCTGCAACAATTACCCCCCCCCTTAATGATTTATCAACAAACGAATTAGCTGCAACAATACAGTTATCACCAATTTCTACTGGTCCACAGATTACAACGTTTGGACCGATAAAAACGTTATTGCCAATTTTAGGAACGTTTTTATATGGAAATTTTCTTACTGTTGAGAATCGTAAACCTAATACGCAGTTTTCTCCAATTTCCGTTCCTGGGATTAGTACAGTGCTAATTCCTTTACAAACAAAATAAGATCCTTTACCGATTTTTGAATCAGCAGTAATTTTAGTGTTGTAAATCAGAAAAATTAATAGTTGAATTAATTTAGGTAAAAATGGAATGTGGTGTAAGTATAACCACCTCTGTATTCTGTAAAAAAATATTGCGTTTGGCATAATTTTATCGTTTTCTGATAAAGCGGGCGGGGTTTCCTGCCCATACTTCGTTTGACGGTATATCTTTCGTCACTATTGCCCCGGCGCCTACGATTGCCCCTTCTCCGATTGTGACCGGCTTGACAACCATTGTTCCCATGCCAATGTAGGCTCCTTTGCCAACATGCACTTGACCGCGGTCTGCCTGTCTTCGGGTTCATGAAATGCGTTACAATCCGGACGCCGACAGTCAGGCGCACGCCCTCTTCAATGACAATATCTTCGGGATAATTTGTGTCGAAAATAACGTCCTCTCCGATGAAGGTCTTTTTAGGGCATTTGATGTTTACCCCCCCCCATTTACAAAGCGTTGGTCTCCACCCCCTTGACTTCATTGGCAAATGCTGCAAATGAAGGAAGATAAGTTTCTTAATTCTTGACAGTTTCATAGTCTTATAGTTTCTTTTATTGTGTTTTCAATTTGCCTTGCAACGCTTGACGCCATAAAATGTTCTTTGGCGTATTGTGCATTATATGCGCCGACCTTTCGTGCCAACTCCTTGTCCTTTATGTACGGAACCATTGCATCGGCAAAATCTTTCGGTTCAAGGGAGTCCGTTATAAATCCCATTTTGTCGTTTTGGAAAAAGTCAACAAGACCGCCGACATTCCTTGTCAAGATCGGCAAGCCGAAAGCCATTGCTTCAAGAACTACCGTTGGCATTCCTTCTCCATGAGTCGTTAATAATAATAATAATGCGTTTTTATACTCATTCTTAAGGGCTTCACCAGCCAGTCTGCCCGTAAATATTACATCAGACAAATCTTTGTCAGCAACATATTTTTTCAGAGGTTTAAGTTCCGATCCATCACCAACGAAAGTCAGAGTCAAGTCGCTGTACTTTTGTTTTAAAATGGCAAAGGCATCTACAGCTTCATAAACTCCTTTTGCTTTTTCTATTCTTGACAAGAACAAGATGTTTTTGCTGCTGAAAGTCTTATCCTTCATAGGGTTGAAATTTTCGAGCAAGGCATCATCAACTTTAGTTGTTGTAAGACTTATTGGCGAAGTAACCCCCCATGACATCATTTCCTCTTTAAAGGCATTTGCCAACACAAAAATCAGTGAGGCTTTATTAAAATGACGTACCACCCATTTCTTATTGATAGTCTTCGCATAATCCCAATTAAAACCATGAATAAACACGACTACCTTAAAGCCAAGAGCATGAGCAACATTTAAGAAAAAAAAATCACGTTTTAATGCAGAAGTTCCTAAAGATGGATTAACTAATACGACATCCGGACGAAATGTCAACAACCGGAATATAAATTTCAAACAGTCCCAAAGTAACCAATATTTTCCACTGCCACATTTTGTTGCATTACGTTTTCCGATGGTATTATACATTACATTTTCCGTCCAAAAAGCACGCAATCCTTTGTAATGACTCGCAACTCCGCCCATTAATTTTAAGGAGGATGTATTTATTAGAATTTTCATGACAAACAGAATGTTTATATCAATATATCTCCATACTATTTATAGGCATCGTTGGAGTTACTACAGAATAGTAATTAATTGCTCCTCCAATCTTGAATTGTGTAAAGAGGGTATGTGCTACTTTTGCAGTGTTGCTATTAACGTACTCACGCAACTTAGAAGGTAACCAGTTATAGTAAAGGTTTAGACTAAAACTATTTAAAGACTGTAAACCTACATACGCCACGATAATCGGTAATTTATAAACTTCAACAGCTTGCTGTATCTCCCAATTCAACAACCCTCTGTTTTTATTTGTTTGAGAAGAAACTATAACCAACATATTCTTAGAATTAGCCATTCGTTCTTTCAATCTCGCTTTCAATGTTTCCAAACTACTTGAGTCTCTCACACTATAAGTTTTCTCATGACTATTTACAAAATTAAAACGAACATTGTCATTTGCTTGCCATGCTTTTAGCAATTCAAAATTATGCAAGTCGCTATTGACAGGATTTACTTCTCCCTGTCCATCAAAGGCCACGTATGTGCCATTTCTATAAGTTCCCATATTTTATGTTCCTAAATTGTTAAACTCATACTTTACCTTATTTAAGGATATAAATTTCGTATCACTTTTATGAACTACAATGGTAGTTCCACCCATAGTTACATAATGGTCCACCAAACTGAAACATTGCAAAATATGACATAATGTTTTTTGTTTGGAAAGATTTAGCCCGGTCTGTCCGGAACCAATAATAGGCATATAGATAGGATGACCGCTATTATAGGTGTTTATCTTCTCCATCATAGTAAGCAGCATATAAGTATATTTCTCTGGCTGATAAATCACATGGTTGTTTTCATCAAACTCTGTCGCCACCACAAGATAGTACTGTTTGTCTTCCTCAAACAAACGGACAACTGTTCCTAACGGATATTTATTAAGTTTGCCACTTACATTTCTACGAGACGCAACGCTTCCCGATGAGAGGATACCATCTCTTGATATTGCATTGGTTATTTCATCATCTAAATTCTTTCTCGGATATTTATCACGATAATGCTGTATAAACAGTCCATGAACAGTACGCGGACCTATCACATCATGTTGCAACTGAGTGTCTAAATAGTTATTCACCGGAATGACCACGATACTTCCACATTCTGTATCAAATAGATCACCCACCTTCACACGAATTCTACGTCTGCGAATAAAATCTATCCTGATTTCTTTTCCTGGTATTATTGAACTGAAGCCCCAAGCAATAGAAGCAAATAGGCAGCACCCCCACATACAACTACAATTAAATCGCGGCCATATACCGATAAAGATTGTCAGGATACAAGAAATGGTACCCATTGCCAACGCTACTTGCTTAAGAAAGAAATTGTAGTTACTCAGCATAAATATTTTTACATTATTAAGCATATCATTAATCATTGATTGCAGATTTCACAGTCTGATAATCCCACTCCACATTCCAAGTATTAAAGTTAAATTTCTTCATAGGCTTATAGATTCCTTTGTTCCGTAGCATTTCTGGACATTTGTTTCGGTCTACAATGATAGAATTATAAAGTATCACAATCTTAGCATTTTCTTTAATCGCCATATCGCACTCATAGTCCACATAACTACGATTATCTACAGAATGTCTCAACAAACAAGAATTTTCCCTATACCATTTACATAAATAACAAGCACCACTCCTCAGAGATTTAGTATGTTCACCAATAATAAGAACGAAAGTCTTTGAAATTCCCATTCTCATTCTCAGTGAAGCTTTTATATTGCAGTTGTTACTGTTATCTCTAGATTGTGTCAAGTTGTGTACATCAATGAAATGAAGACTCCAACGATTTCCCTCATTCCATTCGTGCAATTTATCAATGGCAGCCTTATCACCAGACCAGTCTCCGGCAAGATAAGTTTTAGTCTTGTTTTTTAAAGCCCGTATATTCATTAGTGTCCAATTTTGACGTATAGTTCAAAACCCGTCACTAGGCGGTTCCCTATAGTATTGTATATTACATTTTCCGTCCAAAAAGCACGCAATCCTTTGTAATGATTCGCAATTCCTCCCATTAATTTCAAACTGGGAGTATTGACTAAAATTTTCATTGCTTGGTATGTATATGTTATAATTTAAGCTTTGAAAGTTCTTGTGATTTTTTCACAACATCCCTTTATATATTTCCAGATGCCATACATCTTAAGCAAATCACGCATATAATCACCTGTCAGTGCATAGCGTGGTAAGGTATACAAATCTGCACTTGCCGAGATATTATTCGGCTTTGTTGAAAATGCAATTTTATAATATTTTTTTGCAGCGTTGATTTCTCTATGAGAAATGGACCCGTTGGGATAGCTAAAAGCGAAAATGCTCTTACCCGTGATTTTTTCTAATTGTTTTTGAGATTCACTAAGTTCAAAATCCAACAGATCATCTGGCAATTTGGTAAGAATCGGATGATTTATAGTATGTGACTGAATTGATATCAAAGGGTGTTTTGTAATCGTCTCAAGCTCATCAATCGTCATTGTTGATCGTTGTAAATCAGCAACTTCTGTTTTTATTTTTTTAAGTTGACTTTCAAACTCATCGTGGGGAAGATTTTTAAAATTTTGCATTTGTGTATAACCAACTTTTTTTGCAACGAATTCCCACCAAAAGTTGCCTGACATTATCGGATTAACGGCAATAAATATTGTTATATGAACATTGTACTTCTCTATAATTGGAATCAACTTTAAATTACCTTGCCAGCCATCATCGAATGATATATATGCCAATTTTCCTTTGGTATCATTCTTTTCCAATCGGCTATAAAGTTCTTCAATACTGATGAATTTATAGTTCTTTGAATGTAAATGTTTAATAATTGCCTCAAACCCTTCCTGATTTGGATTGTGAAAATATAATGGACGAATCATTATTCTTGATTTTTAAAAAGTTTTATAAAGGTTGATGTATGAGTTTCCTATAGCATTTACACCAAACATATTTTGCCCTGATATTGCATTTTTGATTCTGTTTTGCTGTTTGATCAGTTCTATTTGATTGGTATTTAAATTACTCATATCTTCTATAATCACCCCTGCGCCATATTTTTCAATATATTCTTCTGCAATATTGACACTGCCGTTATGGATTATAAATAATCCGGAAGCAGCGAATTCACTTAATTTAGATGGTGAGGCAGAATAATTTATAAATGTTCTATCTCTCCAAAGTATTCCTATGTCAGCTGCGGAAAGATATTTTGGAACGTCTTGGAATGGCACGAAAAGGCTAATGCACTTCTCATTGTCAAAAACCTTTTTAGATAAGGAGATAACCCTAATGCCTTTAGATATTAGGGTGTCGATGTTACTTTTATCTTGTTGCCAAAGCGAATCTCCTCCACTTAGGCAAATTGCAAGCAATTCATTATCTTTAATATCATATCTGTTCCTTATTTCATTTCTATAGGAAACAGAGAATTCCATCACTTTTCCTGCAATATTGGGGTGAACACATAATCTGTATTTACAATTTGAATAGTTTTTCCGGATATACTCATTGATTGGTGTTGAAACTGAAGAAATGACAATTTGGCTAACGATTCTACTGTCAAACAGTCTTTTGTAGAAAAATTGATAATAATTAGCTTGAACTTTCAGCAATAACTTGCGAATACCGGAACACCGCATATACTTAAATTCGATTTCCCGATAAACTACCCCCCTGATATCGATTAAAATTCGATTATTAAGTCTTTGATCTATAACCATTTTTTTTATAAGGTAGCCAAGATGCTCGCTTCTTACATGAAAAAATGAATTTTCCCAATCTTTTACTTTCTTTACAGCCGAAAAAATATTTCGGATAGTCAGAAATTCGAATATTTGATATGTAGGATATGATTTAAACCATACGACATCCAAAAATGAATAATTGGATAGTTTCTTTTCAATTTCCCCTTTTTCATTGGTATTACGATATCCCATTATCAATGCCAAAGGAATACCTTTGATGTGATAAAACTTAAGCAGTTCCAATACTTGGGACTCCAAAACAGAAACATTTCCACCTGCTATATAGATTAGCTTTTTCATCATAATTAGTTTGTTTGAGTTTTTGATATTACTATAATCGCTGTAATGAGAGTGATACTGTCAATTAGATCAGAACTCATCATCGACCTAATAAATATGGCTACTATTAAAGGAAGAGCATAAAAGTTGGATATAGTCAATAAACGAAATCGATCTGGTTTTACCACTAATGGCACAAATACAATCATAACAATCAAAAGAGTTCCAACCATACCCAATTCGCAAAATAATTCCAGAAACAGATTATGTGGATATGCTCTGGCTCCGTTTGTACTAAAGCCACCCAACCCTTTTCCTAAAATGAAGTCTGTCTCTAATATCTTGAAAGCATTATCATAGTCTCTATTAAGACTTTGGCTAAGCGTAGTTGCATTCATAGAACCCTCAATAGCTTTAGACTTTAGATTTGTAAGAATAAGTAAAGAAGCAAAAGCCAATATTACAGAAAACCAAATTTTTTTATCAAGTGATATTCTGGTATCTATAATCAAGCGGATAAACAAGATTATGAAAGTTCCAAATATTGCCTGCCGTGCTTGTGCTATCAATAATAAAATTATAAGAGGTAGCAATAGTGTTACAACATTCCTTTTTCGTAGTTTAGATAGTTCAAAAGAACTTAAAATCAAAGCAATCCCCATCATTGCAGGTATTCCAACAGAATGGTAAGTCAAAACCATATCTGTGCTTTTCTTTATAAAAGAAAATGAACTCCTAAAGAAATCCAAATCAAAAATATGTGCAGGATGTTTAAACGGATAAAAGTCAAAAGCAATATATATAAACAGTAAACTTATCAGGCATAAAAACTGAGCAAGTACTAAAGATTGTAGTTTTGGTGATTGGCAATAAACTTTCCAGTATATAATAGAACAAAATCCAATCGAAATGATATAAATCAGTTTAAAATTGCTGTAAGAATGCTGTGGTCCATATAGGTATGCAATTAGGAAAATAATCACTAGTAATCCAAAATAGATAAACTCTTCATTTATATTCAGGCTGGATTTTATATAATTCCTTAGAAATACCAATCCTAAGAATAAACATATAAAATAAGCCGTTAAAGGAATATGCAAAACAAAGAATAAAGCACCTAACACAGGGGCAGCAAAACACATAAGAGCAAAACCTCTAGTTTCATTATTCATTGAGTATAATGAAAGTATAAATAGCGTAAATGTAATAAGCGTACCAGGAACTGCAGGAATAGGTATATAAATTAGGGTTATCATTAACCATATACCGTATGTTATCCAGCGGTTGAGCGGATTACTTAATGTATTTGTTGTATTTAAATCTGTCATATTATTAGAGGAAATTTTATCTTCCACCTATAAGTGCTTCCATTGTTTTAGGTATAAAACGCTTCAATATATTATACATTATTATGCATACGAAAAGACATACAAACGGAGTTAAGAAGTAACTTACCCCCCCCTGAGTGCTTATATAAACCACTAATATATAGAGTTTTATCAATTAATAAACTTGTAAAACCCCGAGGAGATGCGACAACTATGGGAATAGTATGTACAACGTAGATAAAAAAGGAAGCATTCGAGTGTTTAAAAATAAATTGATTTATATACTTGAGTTTTTTTATCATTGTATTGGCTAAAAGGAAAACAGCAATGATGCCAGTTACTTGATATATATGCCGTATACTCGTAGATATAGGCATGTTGTCGGCAGGGACAAGCATTATTAGTAATGCTATAGATAATGGAATAAGCCACTTGTAACTTTTGAAAGTATCCAGAATATCAAGTTTATTAACAGCCAGATAGCTTCCAAACACAAAAAAGAAAAGTCCTTTGACATGTATACCTGGTAGGGTTTCTATATTTAAGATAAAAGCAGCCAATAATATAGCAATACCCCATTTTTTTTAATATTTTATACCTTTATATAGCAACGGAGAAATTGCAGTTAAAATAATCAGGTCTCTTAAAAACCATAATGGGATATTGATAGGAGCTGCTAAATAAGATGAAAGCCCTAATGGATTTAAAGTGTTATTTTCGTTGATTATGAAATAGTTCCAAAAAAAACTTAGAATGTTTGAAAGTGTTGTTATTTCATCTATTGTTAAACAATCAGATGGAAGTTCTGAAATAGATAGTTTAAGTACGTACATTTTGTACAGACCGTACAAGATGCGCAGAATGATTGTTATAATAATCCATAACACATAAGGAACTAATAGCGTTTTTATCCGTTTTTTTATTTTTGATTTATATGTATCTTTATCAAATTTTTCTGTGTTAAAGAAAAAGTAATATACTGCCGTAAAAAAGAAGAAAGGGACAGCAACAGTGCATAGATTATTGAAAAATATTCCGATAATTGAGTATATGTTATCTGGTGATAAAGATTGCCAGTCTATGCTATAAACAGGGGTGAAATGTGGATTTAAATGGGGTGTCATGTGAACAAAGATTACCAACAAAGCCATTGGTAATCTCAACCACTTAACAATCAAAGATGTATTTATATTGTCCATTTCTAATGTTGATAAAATTTATAAAATTCTTCTCTAAGCATAGTTGGTGGATTAAGTTTTCTTATTCCGCATTTGTTTAGAAACTCTTTAATGAGAATCTTCATATATCCCTTTTTAGAATATACCCTTAATTTATTCTTTCCCCATTCAGTTTTCTTATAGTATTCAAACCAGATATCTTTATAAGGGTGTATACACTCTCTATGCCAAGGTTTGATTTTATTTGTGTAATGTATGATTACCGGGTGTTCCGCTGCCTCGTACATATCTTGCCAGCGTGATTTGTCAATATATGGATTTTTGTATAGGAATGAGAATTGCGAATTATATTTCATAGGAAGATAATAGGTATCGTCATATAGAACCGCATTCAATGCATCCTGGTCATGGAATTGCAAATTGCCTTTATGCGAATCGATATATTCAAGTACCTTATTGGGTAATTCTTTTTCTCTCCATACTTCCAAATCCATTAAAAGCAGTCCAGAGTTAAAATAACCTTTTTCTCTACTATAACCCAATCTGTTAAAGTGTCTTATGTCATCACCGGATTGGTCAATTACAACTCCTACTGCCGCATTATCCATATTGACATTATATAAATCTCTTACATTTCTGGTTACAATCATATCTGCATCCAGATAAAGGCATCTTTTCATATCTGGAGGTAGAATGTTTGCTGCAAGAATCCTGTTGTATGCCGCTGCGCTTATATACGTGTTTGTGGGACAATCTTTAAAAACAACTTCATCAACAACTACAAACGAAAGCCTTTGGTTATAGTTGTCTGCAATCTTTTGCAAGCTGTTGGTACTTTCGTTTTTCAGTCCTGCCGTAATAACATGAAATTCAATTTGCTCATTCTTGTTATTTTCAAAAACGGAAGACATAAGAACTCCACATGGCATTACAAATTTGTCGTCAATTCCACATACTATATGAATCATAATTTTTTAGATATGTGTTTAAGTTCAGGACAATTAAATAGTCTACAAATAATGGCATACGTTACCAAGCCTACTAATAGACCGACAATAAATGATATATATACATTACTGATAAGACAAATTGTTAAATATATCAACAAACACATTAGGAGTCCCCCAATATAAAAAGGCTTTAATTGCCTAATTTCTTCCTTGTAGCTGATATCTGTTATTTGTCTCACAAAATATATAATGATAATTACATCACAAACCGAATATATCAATAAAGACAGTGCGACATAAATCGCATCAAATTGAATAGCTATTAGCAGAAGAGATATACTGATTATTTTTTTTACTACTTCAGACTTAAGAGACAAGTCAGAACGACCATGAACATTCAACAATTGCCAATTAAATTTCTGAACAGGTTCCAATATGTAAGCCAAACTTAGAACTTGTAGAAAAATTATCATTGCTTCCCATTTAGTACCTAACAGTATAATAACCAAAGGTCTTGCCAGGCAGCATAAAAGAATCATTATTGGGGTTATAATAAATGATGATAGGCGTAAATATTTAAAAAACATTGTTTTAAGTTGAACACTATCGTTTTGTAATCCGCATAATACAGGATATGAAACCTGATCGATAATGGTTGCAATTTGTAAAGAAGGTGTTTTACTTAAATTATTTGCCTTTGTGTAAAGCCCCAATGCTGCGCTATTGTATATTTTTCCGATTATAAGAGAATAAATGTTAGTATATACACTGTGCAACAATCCTCCTATCATAATTTTGGAACTGAATTTGAATAACGTTCTAAATGAACTTAAGGAGAATACCAGCATCGGTTTCCATGGTTTCATTATCCATATCCCAATCGTTGTAATAGCATTCATTATTATAATCTGCCAAACCAACGCATATGGTCCGAAATCATTATAAGCCATTATTATGCCGCATATTCCACTGATAATAACCGCAACAAGGGATATTTTAGCTTTATCTTTAAATCTAAGTTCTATTATCAATTGGGTCTGTTGTATGATAGATAATCCTTGAACTATAAGATTGAAAGCAAATAGTCTAAGAACCGGTATCAGTTCAGAAGAATCGTAGAATTTTGAAATTGGAATTGAACCAAAATATAAAACAATATAGAGAAATAATGATGCAAAATTATTAAAATGGAATATTGTTGAGAAGTCAACTTCCGTACGATTTTGTTTTTGTATAAGAGCATTCGAGAAACCACTATCTATCAGAGTTTGCGCTATTGCCATAAAAATTGACACCATAGCAACCAAGCCATAATCTGAAGGATTTAATAGACGTGCTATGATTATACTTAATATTAAATGAATAGCTTGAGTTGAAAATCTTTCAACTGCATTCCATATTAATGCGCTTTTTTGTTTTTTTGAACTAACGCTTGATGCCATGAATTATGCCTACACTTAATTTAAAGAATTGGAAACCAAATGAAAACATTATTTTTTTCATCAAAGGATAGCGTGCATTTAAGTCTATGTGATGAAAAGCCATCCTAAACATCTGATTTATTTCTTCCTGTTGAGTCTTATTAAATTGATGTTTTTCTTTCAAATATTTAATTCTTCTTGCAAACAGAGTTTGAAGAAAACGAGCATTTCCCAAACGAATAATTGAATTGTCAGTATATTCTCTTTTTATTAATTGGTTATATTTAATTTCCGTCAGTAACTTATCATAAGTTTTGACTCGGGGAGTATGGGTTACACTATTGTCATTTTTAAAATATGTATATTTTGCGTCACTGAACGCAACACGATTGGCTCTGAGTAATATAAAAAAAAAATCCACTTCATCTTGATATACATAGGAAGATGAGGTTACATCTTTTAGAAGTTCATCATACAATTCCTTTCTGCAAAGCATTCCATTGCATGCAATCATAGAACCAGAACCTTGTTTAAAGGTTAGAAAAGCAGCATCTTTTCCTGTCAGAACTTGATTGAAGTCAAACCCTTTATCTGGTACTTGGTTAAAGACTTCACCTTCAAAAGTTGTGTAATGCATGGTTGGAGAAACTATATCTGAATTTGTCTTCTTTGCCTGTATTACTAATTTTTCCAAATAAGTTGATTCAATAATGTCATCTGAATCAATGTTGCAGATCCATTCGCTATTACTCAAACTTGCTGCTTTTAATCTTGGAATCCTTGCCGATCCTGTATTTTTGATTGTAATATATTCAATGTTTTTATATTTGGAAGAATATTCATCTAATATATCCGCAGTTTTATCTGTGGAGCCGTCATTCACTACTATTAAATGCCAGTTTTTATAAGTTTGCAACAAAATGCTATCCAAAGTTGCAGGAAGCAATCTTTCAGCATTATATGCCGGCATTATAACAGTTATTTCATCTGTCACAAGATCTTTTCCCATTTTTCGTAAATGTTGTTTAGTAAAAATCTCCTACTGTCATTTAGAGCATTTAGAGAAAAATCTTTCCGCTTAGTTACCGATGACAAAAGCATTTTCAACTTGTTTGTAAAGTCTTCCTCGTCAAATCCATTGTTTGGCTTGGATATCATACCTGAATAGTTGTCAGATATAATGTCGTATGCGGCACTATAACTACCATAGACAATAGGAATAACACCAAAGTTCATACTCTCTGTTATCGTAAGTGGGAAACCTTCATAATCTGATGTCAGTAACAAAATTGAGGCTTTCTCATAAAAGCTTTTTGGGTTTTGAAAACCTACAAACTTAACAGTCTGAATATTTTTATTTTCAGTAATATTTTTTAGTCTTAGTATGTCAGGACCATCTCCGACTATGGTTAATTCCCAGTCTTTATATTCAGATTGTATTTTGCCCCAGACATTTAAAATTCTTTCGATTCTTTTTTGTGTATACTCTAATCTTCCTACAAAAATTATCTGCTTTTCTTTTCGCTCGAAATTATATATAAAATCCTCATTGGCTATTGTAATAGGATTTGATATCAGTCTAATTTTTTTAAGATTCTTTAATCTAGATATCTTTTCGAATTCCGAGATAAAGGATTCTGATAAGAGAATATATAAATCGCTATTTTTATACACCTTCCGATAAGAGTATGCCAGTTTTAGAATATTCTTATAATACTTTAACTTGCCAGTAATATTATGTTTATATCTGAACTTCAATCCAAAACTTGGAGTATTGTGCAGTACTGATATAATCTTAATATTTAAATCTTTTGACGCATTTTTTATCAAAGCTGTTGTTCTGAATAAATGTCCACTTTGATTAATAATAACATCAACATTTTTGTCAATCAGAAAGTTCCTTAATTGAATTATCGCTTCTTTTGTACTTAATGTATGAGAATCTATTACTGAAACACCAATTCTGGAGTTTAATATAGGGTGTATTTCTTCTCCTTTTGATGGTGTAAGAGTTAAAACATTGCAATTATGTCCTTCTTGCACGAATTTATTTGACAATACATGAGTAACGGTTTGAACGCCACCTATTTTATAGTATTGTAATATAAATAGTATATTCATAATTGAGGAATAGTGCTGAATTAAAATTTTAATTCAGCACTTGATTAGGGCTTTAGTTATTTTTGAAAATTCCACAGAAATCCAATATCACCTTATCCTCCCGCCATTCCAGCTCTTTGAACGGTGTGTGTGCGGTCAAGAATACCACTATATCTGCTTTGTCGTAAGCCTCTTTATAATCAGTCAGTTTAAACACGTTATGCTCTTTTACATTCGGTTCTACAACCAAAATGTCGGCATTATTACAGCTCTGCATCACTTTCGTGGTAATATATTTCGCCGGACTTTCACGCAAATCGTCAATGTTTGGTTTGAATGCCAATCCCATCATAGCTACAACTGGCTTACGGTGATTCTTCAACTCAAACTCCAACATGGCGTTCTTCACTTTTTCGGCACACCAGAAACTCTTGTAGTTGTTTATATCACGAGCATCGCTGATTAACTTGCTTTCTGCCGGGAAATCAGCGGTGATAAAGTATGGATCTACCGCAATACAATGACCGCCTACACCGCAACCGGGTTGCAGGATATTTACACGCGGATGCTTGTTGGCAAGGTTGATAAGTTCCCAAACATTGATACCCGCCTTATCGCAAATCAAGGAAAGTTCATTAGCAAAGGCAATCTGTACATCACGACTGGAGTTCTCCGTCAGTTTACACATCTCCGCTGTGCGACAGTTGGTCTTGTGAAGTGTGCCCTGTACAAATTGCGAATAGAACCCAATGGCCTTGTCAGTAGATTCAGGATTCAAGCCACCGATAACACGATCGTTATGCACCAATTCATATATGACATTGCCTGGTAGTACACGTTCCGGACAATAGGCTATGAAAATCTTACCTTCCAATTCCGGACGTTCACCAAAAATGATGCGTGCCATAGCCTCTGTAGTTCCTACAGGTGAAGTGGATTCTATTACATAAAGATCCCCTTTTTTCAACAACGGCAATACGGCACGGGTAGCAGCTTCCACATAGCTCACATCCGGTTCATGGTTTCCCTTGAAAGGGGTAGGCACTACTATAAAATAAGCATCGCTTACCTCCGGTGTAACAGAAGCCTTCAACATACCAACTTTCACTACTTCCTGTAACATTTCCTCCATACCGGGTTCAATAATGTGCAGATGTCCCGCATTAGTCATTTCCACGACATGGGGATTGATATCAACTCCTGTTATTTGAATACCGTGCTTTGCGGCAATAATGGCTGTGGGTAGTCCGATGTAACCCAAGCCCATGAAACATGCTTTCATTTATCTTTGTATTAAATATTAAATCATTCATTTACATAAAAAACATATCAGGTCAAAGTCTTCCTGAATATAAATACGCTATATTTTACACACATTCTTCAAGAAAGACAGATTGTCTATTTTGTGCTTACAAGCTGTCACATAAAAAATAAGGGAGTGAACATCATTTCCTCCTAAATCATACATTCCTGCTTTTAATAATATTTTTGCTTTCTTTTCTATGTGCTTACCATACATTCCGACCAATGACGGTATATTTAGTTGAAAAGAAATTTGGTTATCTTTCAATATTTTATAATCCTTCATCCGCATATACTCATATCGTTCCGGATGGGCCAACAAAGGATAATAACCTTTCCTTTGGATGCGTTGCAAAATAGACAGTAACTCCATTGGTGGATTGAAATAAGAGGTTTCCACTAACAGATAATGTTTTCCTTCCTCAAAGGGTAACAAGTCATCCTTTTCCAACCGTTCCTCAAAAAGGTTATCCATCATATATTCCGCTGCCAAAGCCAATTCGATCTTTCCATGATACATTTGCTTTAATTCTTGGAACTTCTGTTGCAGATCCACTGTTTCATTGGGTATGTCTTCCATTATATGGGGGGTAAGCCAAACCTTACGAACGCCTAAACGTTCCATTTCTTCCAATATCGCCAACGACTCTTCCAACGTTTTCACCCCATCATCTACCCCGGGAAGAAGATGGCTGTGGCAATCAGTGAAACCACGGAAAAAACCGCTTTCCGCTAATACTTTTTTCTGTCGGAAAAAACACATTTCTGTTGACTGTTGGGAATAATAGCAAACAGTTTCCTTGTTTATTTTGGAATACCCCTCTATTTTGTGTTGCCGTAATAAGAGTCATACCCATTGTGGTAACCATAGCGGTAACCATAGCGTCCACCTGTACTTTCCGTACCATTCAATATCACCGAAAGGTTTTTGAACCGCTTTTCTTGATAAATACTTTCCAATTCAGGTAACAGTGAGCGGTCCAATAATCCCGCCCGTACCACAAAGAGTGTCCGGTCGGCATATTGCTCTATGATTTGTGTGTCTGCCACGATATCTATCGGCGGACAATCCACAAAGATATAATCGTATTCATTGCGCAAGATTTGCATCAAGGTTGCCAGACTTCCATCCTCCAACAATTCCGTCGGATTAGGAGGAATGGTTCCTACTGGAATTATATGCAGATTAGGATACTTTTTGTCTATCACAAGCAACTCGTTCCAAACGACTTCCTTGTTTCCCAAGTAGTCACTTAAACCTTTCTTAGGCGACCCTACATAAGCCGAAACCGTTCCATGTCGCAAGTCCCCGTCTATCACCAATACTTTTTTTCCCTTAATGGCAAAACTCATGGCGATGTTCATGGACAGAAAACTTTTTCCACTACCCGGATTAAAAGAGGTTTCTATAAATACTTTCTGCTCGGTATTCTTGCTTTTCATAAAGTCCACGTTGGAGCGAAGCACACGAAAAGCTTCGTTGATAATATTCCGGTTACCCTCTTCCACCACAATTGCATATTCCGAAAATTTATTCTTCTTTTTTTTGTTTCGGAAATATAACGGTATTTCACCCAAATAGGGCACACTCAAATTCTCCAAATCTTTCTTACCCCGAACCTTGGTGTTCATGTTTTCTTGCATAAAGATAATAACTGCCGGTACTAAAAGCCCGAGAGCCACCAATAAAATGTTTTTCTTATTCGGTGCCGTTGGTAAAGCACTGCCACGTGGAGCTGTAATCATTCGCGTATTATAAGCGGTAAACGCTTGTGACAGTTCGTTCTCTTCACGCTTCTGGAGCAAATATAGGTATAACTCTTCCTTTACTTTTTGTTGACGTTCTACCGATAACAAGTATTTGGCCTGACTCGGATTAGAAGCCAACTGTTGAGTTGTTGTTGCTTCCTGTTGGCGAATACTGCGTATCTGAGTATTTAACGATACGATCAAATTATCAACCGATTGAAGAATCGTACGTTTCATACTCTGCATTGAGTTCCCTAAATCTTTCACCAACGGGTTTTTCTCGCTACTGTTGGCTATCAGCCGGTTGCGATCCAACACCATCTTGTTGTATTCTCCGATTTGACTTTCGATATTTACGTTGGCTATACCGGAGTTGGTTGGCAAAGGCTGGTTCATCTCTTTCCCCCCCAATTCGCGGCGAATAAATTGAGCCGTCGCAAGCTGGTTGGTGAGTGTCTGAATTTCTTTTTTATTCTCAGCAGACTGGCTCATATACAGACTGGAAGCGGCTTGTACGTCCGGCAACAGATGTTCACTCTTGTAGTTGGAGATATTCTCATCCACATGACCCAATTCGTTTTCAATCACGCCCAAACGTTCACCGATAAACCGTGAGGTACTTACTGCTATCTGGTTCTTGTCCTGGATCCATTTCTCGTTATAAACCTCAATCAGTGTATTCAAAATATCTTCTGCCTTTTGCACAGAAGCATCATCAATGCTCAAATTGATAATGGTGGCATCTTCGTTGCCTAATTCAGCCCGCAATTTCTGTGTATAGCTGTCAGCCATCATATCAGCCGATTCTTTACTATATCGAATAGTGCTGCCTGTAAAAGAATTCTCATATTGAGAAGTTAAGCTGATGGCCAATGTTCCTGCTGATGTTTGAATGGAATCTCCTATAATCCCTTCTAACCGTTCCTCTGTTTCTTCTCCGGCAACAATAAAGTTTGAAAGATAAAACTTGTTTTGTGCACCAACTTCTATATCAAAACTTACACTTTTTTTATCATCAAAAAGATAAGTCACCAATATCGGGCTTGATTTATACAACTCTATTCTTTTTAAGCCCCTACGAACAGTATATATCTCATTTAGCCCCAAACGCTTCACCACCTCTGTCATCAGCGTAGGAGATTTCAAAGTGAGCAGTTCGTTGTTGATATTGGTGTTTGATTTAAAAA
>ENA-ORUB01001660-ORUB01001660.1-human-gut-metagenome-genome-assembly--contig:-NODE-1660-length-23232-cov-5.101696_pt1 | contig 23232 bp, 6 predicted proteins | sample MGYA00241918_ERZ509200 | MGnify/ENA primary metagenome ERZ509200 (study PRJEB26280, sample SAMEA2338853) | human gut metagenome | biome: human gut; feature: human-associated habitat; material: faeces... | reverse complement strand
GCCCACACCTCGCCAGCATTTTTGAAAAATTGCTGGATCAAAAAACTTTTTATTTGATGCATCGTTTGAAAAGAAATAATTATAATTTGCTTCTCAGATTCATTGTAAATTTATGCCCCCATCCCGCAAAAAAGAACCAAAGGAGATGCTTGATATGCGTTTAGATAAATGGCTTTCCGATGCCACTTCCTACACTCGCAGCCAACTGAAACAACTCATCCGTAGCGGTCAAGTAACGGTCAATCAGACGATTGTCAAAAAACCAGAAACGCCCGTTCAGGAAACCGATGTCATCTGTTTGCAAGGAAATCCTGTTGAACCAGCGGAATCTTGCTATTGTCTGCTGCTCAATAAGCCATTGGGTTATGTTTGTGCGGTAACAGATGCAACGGAAAAAACTGTGATGGAATTGATACCGCCAGAATTGCAGCGAAAAGGATTATTTCCAGTCGGCAGACTGGACAAGGATACCAGCGGTATGCTGCTGCTGACAAATGATGGAGCATTTTCCCATGCTCTGCTTGCTCCGAAACGCCATGTTCCGAAGTATTACCGGATGCAGCTGGCACGTCCTTATGAAGAATCTTATGCCCAACAGCTTGCAGAGGGACTGGTGTTGGCAGACGGAACGCACTGCCTGCCGGCGGAAATTTTACCCGTTTTGAATACAGACCGAATGGCAGTCATTTGCTTGCATGAGGGGAAATATCATCAAGTGCGGCGGATGCTGGCGGCAGTCGGAAACCATGTGGAGCAGTTGCAGCGAGTTGCTATCGGAAACCTTTTTTTACCAATCAGTTTACAAATTGGAGCGTGTCAGAAACTGACCAGCACACAAATCAGCCTGCTTTCCCAGCAGCCAGCCCCCAAGTTCTTGTGGGAACTGACTCAAAATAGTAATTTTTAGTAAAAAGTTAATAAAAAGTTTCATGATGGCAGAAACCATAGAATTCATGCATTTTATACAAAAAAAATAAAATTCCACCGCGGAAAGTCCCCCTTTTTTTGACGAAATGACATACCCGAAAAAAAAGTTCGTCATATTTGATAAATGTACAAGCTGAAATTTGGGCATATCACGACTTGAAAAAAAATCAAAACTCTGCTATGATTATATCAGAGCTAAGATCGAAACAATGTTCTGGCTGAATTACAGGAAAAACGGTCTGCTTCCGTTTCCCCTGTTTGCGTTTTTCAAAATAAAAATAAACTATTAGGAGGATTGCATCAATGGCAAGTTTATCATTGAGACACATCTACAAAATTTACCCGGGCAATGTTACTGCGGTAAAGGATGTTAATATTGAAATTAAGGATAAGGAATTTATCGTTTTGGTTGGTCCTTCCGGATGTGGTAAGTCCACAACCCTGCGTATGATCGCTGGTCTGGAAGAAATCTCTAAGGGCGAACTGTACATCGGCGACCGTCTGGTAAACGATATCGCTCCGAAGGACAGAGATATCGCAATGGTATTCCAGAACTACGCTCTGTATCCGCACATGACCGTTTATGAGAACATGGCATTCGGTCTGAAGCTGAGAAAAGTTCCGAAGGATGAAATCGACCGCAAGGTAAAGGAAGCTGCAAAGATCCTCGACCTGAGCCACCTGCTCGACCGGAAGCCGAAGGCAATGTCCGGTGGTCAGAGACAGCGTGTTGCTATGGGTCGTGCAATCGTCCGGAATCCGCAGGTCTTCCTGCTGGACGAACCGCTTTCTAACTTGGACGCAAAACTGCGTGCACAGATGAGAACTGAAATCTCTAAGATCCACAAGAAGTTGGGTACAACCTTTATTTACGTTACCCATGACCAGACCGAAGCTATGACCCTTGGTGATCGGATCGTTGTTATGAAGGATGGTATCATTCAGCAGATCGATACACCGCAGAACCTGTATGAAAGACCGGGCAACAAGTTTGTTGCTGGATTCCTGGGTTCTCCGCAGATGAACTTCATCGATGGTGTTCTGAAGAAGAAGAACAACGGCTATTGCGTACAGTTCGCAAAGAAGTACGAATTGGCTGTTCCGGCTGCAAAGGAAGACAAGAAGCTTGCAAACTATGTGGATAAGGAAGTTATCCTGGGTATCCGTCCGGAAGCAATCCACGATGACGAAATGTTCCTGTCCTCTGCAACCACTGGTGTCATTGAATGTGATGTAGACATCACCGAAATGATGGGTGCTGAAAACTTCCTGTATCTGGATTGCCAGGGCACTCCGCTGACTGCTCGTGTTGACCCACGGTCTACTGCAAAGCAGGGCGACAAGAACTTGAGAGTTGCTTTGGATCCGAACAGAATGCACCTGTTCGACAAGGAAACCGAAGAAACCATTATCAACTAATTGGAATCCGCAATTTCCCCTTAAATAAAATTTGTTCGTGAAAAAAATCGGCTCTGTCTGCAAGTGGACAGAGCCGATTTTTGTTTGTTTTTAAAAATGATAAATCTATGATGAAAAAATCAAATAAATTAAAAGCAATGAAGAAAGATAGAAAAATAAATGAGAATAAAATAATGAAAAGATTAATAAAAGTTAGAAATACTGGTAGTGGCATTTGAAAGAACGGTAAAAAAAATCGTAGAGTGGTTGAATTTCAAGAAAGAGTATGCTATAATAAGGCTGTATATCCATACCCAGATTTACACCTTTGGTGTGCCGGAAAAATGTGGGCTTTGGAAGATACAAAATCTGAAAAACTGTGTTGCAGAAATATGGAAAGGAGAGAAACCGCTATGACACAGGGCGGGAAAAGGATGGAAGAAATCCGAAAAACATCATGCATCAAGCGTGTGATCAGTATGCTGCTTGCTGTTTTGATGATTCTGGTGAGTGTTCCGATAAGTTCACTGACGGCTTCCGCTGGGAACAATCCACCGAGATACGGTGGTGACTGGGGGCGTCCAGGCTGGGGACAAACACCGGATGTTATGACGAATGTTCGTGCGGAATTTACAGATACTTCTTATCATGGAACATCGGAACAGGAATCCGGTGAACTATTTTATCTGTATCTATCTTTAGCGGGCAACAATGTCAATCACTGGGGTCGTGGTACGACTTACAGAATTGATATTCCGGAAAACCTTTTGCTTCCTGACTTCCCAGGGCAAGGCCTGCGGGATGGAGCAAAGTATAGTGGCTTTACCATGCATGTGGAAGGTAACAGCCGGTATCTGACCTATGACATTGCAAATGGTCAGACAAAGGCAATCTATTTGAAAGCAAAGTTTGCAAACGGGAAAACCCCGAATGGAGAACAAGCAACCGTAAAAATTACGGCGAGCGGCTCCGGACAGTCGAAAACTTCGACCGTTACAGCAAAATCAAAAATTGCTTGGGATGACAGCAAGTCTGCTGGTCGGGATACGATTTCCCTGTCGCAGTTGAGCGGCAACAATGAAATCCCATATACCTTGAAAGCATATCCAAACTATACCTCAACCAAAAAAGGTGAATGGTGGGTTGGTGCAGTTGAGATGACAGACGTTATCACACTGCCGGATGGCTTGACGTTTCAGAGTGGTGCAAATACAGGCAATATTCGAGAATATTTGACGCTGCCGAATGATGTCGAGATCACATCGGCTTCGGCAAGCGGAAACACCTTGAGCGTAACATGGGTAAAGACAAGCACAAACACCGATGCAGAAATGGCACCGTATACGGTGAACGCTGCATTGAAAACGAACATGATTGAAGTTGGCAATTTCACTTCCGGCAAAATTCACAACGACTTGACTGTTCGGGTTCAGGGTGTTAATTCCACTAATCCAGATCAATGGGAAACCCTGCCGAAGAAGTCCGCAGATGTTGCAATCTCAACACCGGCACCGGCAAAAATTGATTTGGAAAAAAGCGTAGAAGGAACTGCTGGCGACGATGCTGCTTCTGTTGCACAATACTATTCCAGCAAGGGCTATCTGGTTTGCGGCGAATATGTACTGTTTGAAGTGAAAGCAACCAACAGCGGCGAAACCGCAAAGGGCGGCACGCTGACACTGACAGACGTTGTTCCGGCTGGCTTGACACCGGTATCCGGCGTTTCTATCACTTCAAAGGATGATAAATCTAAAAAATATGAAACGGATGGTACAATCAGTGGACAGACCGTTACCTGGACAAAGGAAGGGCTTGGTGTGAACGAATCGTTCACCGGCTATGTAGTCTGCAAGGTAGATGACAATATCAGCACTTCCATGCAGTCCGTCCGGAACGCTGTTTATCTCGGCACACCGGAACAGTATGAATCGGTTGCAGCGGCTTATGTCAATATCAAAAAGCCGTCCTCCAGCTTCTCGATTGCAAAATCGGTTGATAAGTCCATTTATTCTGTAGGGGATACGTTGACTTATACGATTACGGTTTCCAATACGGGTGAAGAGGATATCACATTCAGTAGCTTGACTGATGCCTTTAACGATGAAACGAATCTGGAGATTGACAAGTCCAACTTGCCGACTGGCTCTTTTGAGTTAGCAGTTGGAGAAACAAAGACATTCGAGATTCCGGTTACCGTAAAGGAAGGCAAGACTGGTGACATCACCAACACAGCAACTGCAACACCGGAAGGCGGCACGCCGCAGTCCGCATCTGCAACGGCTTCTCAGAACGCATTCAGCTTTGGCGATGGACAGTTCACTAAGAATGTCAGCAGTACGGTTGCCATTGCTAAGGGTTCGATTACTTACACGCTGAAGTACTATAATAATAGTCGTTATGCTGGTAAGTATACTGAAAATGATCCGTTGATTTTCACCGATGACTTTGCACAGTTGAATGATTTGACTGTAACTGGCGTAAAGCTGAATGGAAAAGATTTGACGCTGGCAGATGTTCTGGATGCCAATAATCTTTTAACTGTAAAGTATAGCGGTGATGTTCCGGCATATGGTTCTGTAACCGTTGAGGTAACTTGTCAGGTTGCAGAGGGTGCAAGTGGCACAATTCCGGCAAACACCGCAACGCTTTCTCATGGTTCTGATAAGGCATTGGATGGTACTTCTCCAGAAGTTGAAATTTCTGATATTTCTTTCGATGTGGATAAGTTTGCCATTGCTGATGATGGTACGATTGGGGATTATAAAACCGCTGAAGACATCAAAGGCAATATGACAGCCTGGGATACTGCATTACAAGACTCATCTGTGATTCAGCAGAAAATGGGAGAAGGAGCTTATGGCAGCGTATTGCCAGGACAGCGGATTACATTCTATATTAAGATTACCAATACTGGCGAAACAACATTAACAGAAAAGAACCTGACAATTACAGATGTGATGCAAAATACGATTGCCAGTCAAAATTCTAATGTATACATTGTAGATGCTGGAAATGGTGCAACATTTAGTGGCACATTATGGGATGGTTCTGATCGGATTGGTTCTATTTATAGCGGGAATGTTGGTATTGCAATTGATAGTAGATCTCAAAAGCTTTCTATTCCAAAGGATGGCTATATTGTAGTTGCTTATCAGGTCATTGCACCGGATGCAACCAATCAAAATGGTTCCTTTAGTTCTGGTACAAATAAAGTAACAGTAGAAGCAGAAGGTGTAACTGTAGAGGATTCCATTCAATATAAAGCGGATGCACCGCAAATGGAATTTGAAAAAGGATTTGGAACAGATAGCCATGGAAATGTTTCTGCAAAAGCAAAATCAGAAACGATTGAACCAAAATATGATAGTTCAGGAAAATTCAGTTATGATGATACAGTGGATGCTTTAAAGAAGAGCAGATTTGAGTATACTATAATACTAAGAAATGTATCTACTGCTGCTTCGCTTTATGGAAAAGATGTTACATTAACTGACGTAATTCCAGATGGAATGGAATTTGTCGAAGTAACAGATACAGATGCACGTATGCATAGTGTAGATGTAATAAATCCTCTAAATCCTCGTGGGAAGCCGATTGTTATTTGTCGTAAGCAAGATGTTTCTGATACAGGAACAACGTTGACATTCGATTTGGTAAAGCAAAATTATGCTACAGGTGCATTATTTGATTTTGATTGGTGTATAAATAACAGAGAATTTTTGATGTTTAAATATACCGTAAAATTGACAGATACCAAAGCAGCTCAAATTGCAACTGAATTGCAAAAGCAATGTGCAGACCCAGAAAATGTAGACCTTGTTTCTGAGTTATTCCAAAACAAAGCACAAGTCACCGCAAATAAAGATGTTTTGATTGATGGAAAACCGGGTAGAACGATTACCGATACCGCAGACTTAACCTTGAAGCAGGTTGTCAAGAAGACCGCTCCAGGTCTGACAAAGGCTGCTTATACCGATTTCAAGGCAGTTCGTGCAGATGGTACACTTTCTGGTCTTCCGATATGGGAAATAACTGTTTCTAACCAGAAAATAGGTGAAGACACTGCAGATTTAACGCATATTGTTTTGGAAGATGAACTGGCTGGCGGTATGCAATATGCAGCTGGTGCAATTGATACCGAAGACAATCCGGTAAACGGATACAGCTTGGATGGTGGTAACACTTGGAATTATGATTTGGATAACTATGTTACCGTTAACGGCAGCAAATTTACCATAGATTTCAAGGATGCTGTCAAGCTGACTCCGAATCAGAGCATTCTGATTCATTATGCATCGGATCTTCCGACTGCAACGGATGCAATTCCGGAAAAGACCTATTTCAATAAGACGACCCTTTCCACCAGTGAAAAAATCTATCAGGATCGTGTCACTGCTGGTGACTTGGTAGATGGAAAGCTGGAGGCAACCGCAAGCTATAGCTTCGGCGGCGTGGAAACAACCTCCTTTAAGACAATTAAATACATCGGCAGTACTGAATCTCCATTCTTAGGCTATGATCATAGCATGAACAAGGAAGATGCAGACCATTATGGTCAGGGCAATACTCCGAGCGACAACTATGTGGAAGGCTTACAGGGCAATCAGGTTGAATATAAGCTTTATGTAACCAATGATTCTCAAACGAACCTGAAGAACTTTACCGTGATCGACCGTCTGCCGTTTGAAAATGTGGACATTGGTCTGGTTTCCGGTTATGACCGTTACTCTGCATTTACGGTAACACCGGATCTCTCAAACGCAACGTATGAAGTCGGTACACTGAGCAACACCACGAATGCAAAAAATGCATTCTCTGGCAGTGCAGTCAGTGGCGTAACCGTTTCTTATTCCAGCGATAAACATTCTAATCTGGATGAATACGCTGGCGACTGGAGAGGCGAATCCGGCAATATGAATTGGCAGGATACTCCGACCAGTGAAATCGTAAACCTGCGATTCCAGTTCCCAAGTGATTTTGAAGTAAAGCCGGGTCAAACCGTTTGCATTACTTTCAAGGGAACGATTCCGGATTACGTACAGAATACCGGCGAAGAAAATATCGCATGGAACAGCTTTGCTTATTCCTATCAGTATGAAAAGGGCGGCAAGCTGGTAGAAACTCCGATGGTCGCAGAACCGGCAAAGGTTGGTGTCTGGGTTCCGGAAGTGAAAGATACCGTTAGCTTGGTTGTCAACAAGGCTTATGATAGCGGTCAGGGCGATACACAGACCTTCTATTTTGCACTCTTTACCGCAAAAACAGATGGTGCGACACCGACCTATGGTGCAGATGGCAAGTTGACAAATGCGAGTGAGTTCACACGTTACAGCAGCGAAATCAAGCCGATTACCGTAAAGGACGGCGAAACAGAAACCGCAACCTTTACCAACATTCCGGCATCGGCAAAGAAGAACCTCTATGTCTTTGAAACCGATGAAAATGGTGTGATTAAGGACAATGTCAATGTTGCAGTTGGCGAACCGGTTTATGGAACAGATGCAAAGACATTGAATCCAAGCATGCCGGAAAGTGCTGCCAGTGGTGACAGCGGAACGAAACTGACGTATAAAGACGAAGATACGGTTGCAGCTGTTTCGTTCCTGAACGAAATTCAGTACGGTAAGATTACCGTAGAAAAGACCTTCAAATCTCCATTTAACACAACAGATACGTTCTACTTTGGTTTGTTCTATAAGACCAAGGATGGTGCGTATGTGAAGTATGGCGATTTGCAGACAGTAACCTTGACGGGTTCTAAGACGGGTGCAACGGATACTGTAACCTTTGACAAAGTTCCAATTCAGCGAAACTGGTATGTATTGGAAACGGATGCAAAGGGCAATCCAGTAACAGGCAGCTATCTGAATTACAAGGTTACTTACGAGGATTCTGCTGGTAAGGATCATGCAATTAAATTGGATGATATAAATGTTCCAAAGACTGCAAAGATTACCAACGAAGAATCCGCAACTTATCAGATTCAGGCAACCAAGGTTGTAAACGGCGAAAAACTGACAGCTGAATCTGGTACTTATCGGTTTGCATTGTACAGTTCTGATAAGGAAGAGCTGACCAACGATGACCTTGCAGGTCTGACTATGGTTGGCGAGCCGCAGGAGGTTGCAGCTGGTAAGACGGTTCCCTTCAACGACCTGAAAGAAAACACCTATTACTATCTGTTTGAATTGGATAGCAATGACAACATCTTGAAGCAGGGCGACAAGGTAACCAATGTCAAAACAGATTACATTGTAGAATATCCGAATGCGGATACTCGAGAAACAACCGATGCAGAAACCAATACAACAACCAGCACCGTTTATTATCTCCCGACACAGTTCGGAAAGACGGATGCGGATGAACCGTTGACAGTGGATGATTGCATCAAGCAGTCTGCAATCCAGAACCGGGAACAGATTACTAAGGCTGTAACTGGTTCGATTACTGTTGATAAGACGGTATTGCAGAACAGCACCAAGCTGACTGACTGGGGTGATACCTCCTTCAATGTTGGTCTGTATGTACGGGATGCAGAGGGCAATCTGAAACTGTATGGTGATGTTAGCGAATCTGTACATACATTAACAAAGGATGCTCCTTCTACCATCTTTAAAAATCTGCCGGCGAAGACCGATACAGAACCGGATGCTGGAATGTATTACATTGCAGAATGTGATGACAAGGGTACTCCGTTCTCAGATGGTACAAACGGCAATTATACCATTTATTATAATGTAAATGGTTCAGACAGTGCGGACGTTTATGGTGCAGTGCTGCTGGATGGTCGGTTTGATACTGCTCCGACTGGTGCAGTTTCTGTTACCAATAAGACTGTAAGTGTTACACGGACATTGGTCAAGAAAGACCTTGCAGACAAGGACGGTGCAGCACTGACAGGTGCAAAGTTTGCAATTTATACCAAACTTGCATATGAAGCATATCAGAACGGACAGGAAACGACTTTGTCTGCAATTCAAGAAAATATTACAGACAAAATCACTGCCAATCTCGCAGAAAATACGGAATATGTTCTGGTAGAAACCACCGCTCCGGAAAATTATGCAATTATGAACCCAATCTTCTTTACTGTCAACGCAAACGGTCAAATCGTTTTGTCGGATAACACGAGAGAAGATGTTAAGGTTCACAATAATGATGTTCTCGTTGATACAAACGTTTGGACTTCCGAGCTGACTGCTTACGACTCGAAGGAATCTACGATTATCATCGGCAAATATGACATCACAAAGCAAACGGAACTTGCAGGTGCAACCCTGACCCTGACCTCTGAAAATGATGTCGATTGGAGCAAGGTTACACTGGAAAACAAAACCGCTGTTTTGGATGAAAATAAGAAGCAAATTGGTATTCAGTGGATTTCTACCGGTACTGATGCAGTTATCAAGGGATTGCCGGACGGCGATTACACCTTGGCAGAAACCGGAAGTGAATTTACTTCTGAAACCGATGGAAAAACTTATCGGGTTGCAAAAGGCACAGTAATCCTGACACTGACCAATGGAACGATTCAAGATGTTGTTTCCTCTGGAAATGCAGTTGTTACGGATGAAGTCATGAGCAACTATGAATATGGTTACTTCTATTACAATGGAACAGAAAGTCAGACAAATGTTGCAGTTTGCGATGCTGTTTTAGGTGCAACCATTGTCATTAACAAGTATGACATTGATATAGAAGAATCCAGCAGAATCAATCTGCCGGGTGCAACCATGAAATTAAGACCGGCAGATGGACAGACGATTGATTTGTCAAAAATCACTGCTACAAATGTCGATTTGAAATACATGGAAAGCTATATCTCATGGGAAACAAAGGAAAACGAAAGTGCAACGCTTGGAAATGTTCCAGACGGTAAGTATATTTTATCGGAAGTTTTTGCTCCGAATGGATATACAACTGTAACCGATTTTACTTTTGAAGTAAAGGGTGGAAAAGTCATTACTGCTTCCAGAGAAGATGGTTCGATTACCGTCAAGGAAGATGAAAATATTATTTCTGTCAATGATAAGCGGACAGAAGTAAGTATTAGCAAGGTTGACGCTGCAAATGATGAAGAGTTGCCGGGAGCAACCCTGACCCTGACCAGTGCCTATGTCACAACAGAACAGTGGCAGAAAGTTGTAGACAACAACACCGACCTTACACTGACCGATAATGGCGATGGTATTTACTGGGTATCTGGAGAAGAGCCGAAGAACATTGTTGGTTTACCGTATGGTTCGTACACATTGCAGGAAACAGCTGCTCCAAACGGCTATAGCTATTCGGAAGAGATTACTTTTAAAATCAATTCAGATGGCAAGGTCGTTGACCAAGAAACTGGTACAGACTTGAATGGAACAGTTGTCATGAAGGATTATCGGGTAGAACTGACCATTTCCAAGAAGGATGGCAGTGATGCGTTCTTGGCTGGTGCAACCTTGCAGCTGCTCAGCAAGACCACAGATCCGCTGAATCTGGACGATGTTCAGATTGATGGCAAGCCGCTGACCGAAGATCAGAAGGTAACCGTAGATGGCAGACAGGGCATTCAGTTCGTTTCGACCGATGCAGAAATGAAGATTACCGGCTTGCCGGCAATCGAGTATGAATTGTCAGAAGTTTCTGCTCCGACCGATTACTTGAAATCATCAGATGTGCAGGATGTTATTTTAACGAAAGCAATATTTGATGATGAAGGAAATCAAATTCCTGTTTCGAAAAAAGTTGTCAACAACAAGTTGGGTGAATTGACCATTCAAAAGGTTGATCAGGATGGCAACGCTTTGACAGGTGCAACGCTGCAATTAAAGGCAGACGATGCAAATGTTGACTGGTCGAGTGTAAAGCTGAATGGCGATGCAGTAGCAGACCTGATTTCCGCAGAAGATGCAACCGTTTTGGTTTGGACTTCTACCGGAGAATCCATGACCTTTAAGGGCTTACCGGCTGGAACTTATGAAGTTTCCGAAGTTTCCGCTAAGGCTGGTTACCTCGCAACGACACAGAAATGGGCTGTAACCGTTTCTGCAAATGGTGCAATATCTGTAAATAATCAGGTATCCACAGACGGTCAGGATCGTTCGATTATTACCATTACCAACGAAGCAAGCACCATTCAAATTAACAAGGAAGCACTTGACGGCGGAAACATTGCAGCAGAAGAAGCAGAATTCAAGCTGACTGCAAAAGATGAACATGCAACGCTGAACGGTGTTCAGATTGGTGCAACCAAGATTACAGAAGATACGACATCCGCAACATTCAAGGGAAATGTTACCATTTCTGCTTTGCCGGATGGCACGTATGAACTGGAAGAAATCACAGCTCCGAACGGATTCACAACGATTTCCACCTTTACCTTTGTTGTAAAGAATGGCGTTGTAACAACCGTATCGGAAGTAACAAACGGCGAAGTTGAAAAGTCCGAAGATGGAAAGACCTTGACCATCAAGGACGAACGTTCTGCAATCCAGATTGACAAGCGGGACATCACTGGCGAAAACGAAGTTGCAGGAGCAACCTTGACCCTGACCAATGATGACCTGACCACAGAACAGTGGGATGCAATTGCTGCTGCAGACACAGATTTGACAGCAGTGGGCAATGGTGTTCAGTGGACATCCAGCGATGCTGCAAAGAACATTGTTGGCTTGCCAAGCGGAACTTATACGCTGAAAGAAACTGCTGCTCCGGATGGTTATGCATATGCCGAAGATATTACCTTTACGGTTGAAAAGGACGGCACAATCACAGTAGATGCAGCAAACAAGGACGAAAACGGCGTGATCGTCATGAAAGATGATGTCACAAAGGTATCCATTGACAAGCGAGATATTACCGGTGAGAACGAAGTACCGGGAGCAACCCTCCAGGTAAAGGATGAAGCTGGTAAGGTCGTTGAAGAATGGACATCCTCCGACAAGCCGCATGACATCAGCGGAAAGCTGATTGCTGGTAAGACCTATACGCTCCACGAAGAGAATGCTCCGGATGGTTATGCGTATGCTGAAGATTTCACCTTTACGGTTGAAAAGAACGGCACAATTACAGTAGACGCAGCAAACAAGGACGAAAACGGCGTGATCATCATGAAGGATGATGTCACAAAGGTATCCATTGACAAGCGAGATATTACCGGTGAGAACGAAGTACCGGGAGCAACCCTCCAGGTAAAGGATGAAGCTGGTAAGGTCGTTGAAGAATGGACATCCTCCGACAAGCCGCATGACATCAGCGGAAAGCTGATTGCAGGTAAGACCTATACGCTCCACGAAGAGAACGCTCCGGATGGTTATGCGTATGCCGAAGATATCACCTTTACGGTTGAAAAGGACGGCACAATCACAGTAGATGCAGCAAACAAGGATGAAAACGATGTTATCATCATGAAGGATGATGTCACAAAGGTATCCATCAGCAAAAAGGCAATGACTGGTTCGGATGAACTGGCTGGTGCAGAGCTGAAACTGTACTATGTAACCCAGAACGATCAGGGCGAAGTTACACTGGAAGTGGATGCTTGGACATCTGGCACAGAAGCACACGTGATAGAAGGTGCACTGATTGCTGGCGGCACTTACAAACTGGTGGAAATCACCGCTCCGGATGGCTATCAGGTTGCAGAATCCATTACCTTTACCATTGACAAGACCGGCAAGGTTCTGGTAAATGGCGAAGATGTAAATGGTCAGGTAACCATGTATGATGCAGCGTTGGGTGATGTTGTCATCAGCAAGCGTGCAGTCAATGGCACGGAAGAACTCGAAGGTGCAAGCCTGAAGATTACCGATGCAGACGGCAAGACCGTTGCAGAATGGGTATCGGAACAGACACCAAAGACCATTCAGCTGGATGCTGGCACATATACCTTGACAGAAGAAACCGCTCCAGATGGTTACACGGTTGCAGAATCCATTGAATTTGTTGTGGATGCAGCAGGCAAGGTAACCGTAAACGGCGAAGATGTCAATGGTACGGTTCTCATGGAAGATGATACGACCAAGGTAACCATCAGCAAGAAGGACATCACTGGCGACAATGAAATCCCGGGAGCAACCCTCCAGATTAAGGATGAAAACGGTGATGTTGTAGAAGAATGGACATCGACCGACCAGCCGCACGAAATCAACGGCAAGCTGATTGCAGGCAAGGAATATACGCTCCATGAAGAGAATGCTCCGGATGGATATGCATATTCTGAAGATGTGAAGTTTACCGTAGACGAAACCGGAAAGGTAACCGAAGTTACCATGAAGGACGATGTGACTAAGGTATCCATTAGCAAGAAGGACATCACTGGCGACAACGAAATCCCAGGAGCAACCCTCCAGATTAAGGATGAAAACGGTGATGTTGTAGACGAATGGACATCTTCCGATAAGCCGCATGAAATCAATGGCAAGCTAATTGCAGGTAAGGAATATACGCTCCACGAAGAGAATGCTCCGAATGGATATGCATATTCCGAAGATGTGAAGTTTACCGTAGACAAGACCAACAAGGTAACCGAAGTTACCATGAAGGACGATGTGACTAAGGTAACCATCAGCAAGAAGGACATCACTGGCGACAACGAAATCCCGGGAGCAACGCTCCAGATTAAGGATGAAAACGGTGATGTTGTAGAAGAATGGACATCGACGGACAAACCGCATGAAATCAACGGCAAGCTGATTGCAGGTAAGGAATATACGCTCCATGAAGAAAATGCTCCGAATGGTTATGCATATTCCGAAGATGTGAAGTTTACCGTAGACAAGACCAACAAGGTAACCGAAGTTACCATGAAGGACGATGTGACTAAGGTATCCATTAGCAAGAAGACACTGACTGGTTCGGATGAACTGGCTGGTGCAGAACTGAAACTGTACGAAGTAACCGAAAACGAACAGGGCGAAACGGTAGAAACCGAAGTCGATGCTTGGACATCCGGCACAGAAGCACATGTCATCAATGGCAAGCTGACCGCTGGCGGCACTTACAAGTTGGTAGAAATCACCGCTCCGGACGGCTATCAGGTTGCAGAAGCAGTGACATTCACCGTAAACAAGGACGGTACTCTGACAGAGGTAACCATGCATGACGCAGTCGAGGGCGAAATCGCCATCAGCAAGCAGTCTGTCAACAGCACAGAAGAACTCGAAGGTGCAAAACTCAAGATTACCGATGCAACTGGTAAGACCGTTGCAGAATGGGTATCAGAGAAGACACCGAAACTGGTTCAGCTCGATGCTGGCACTTACACCCTGACAGAAGAAACCGCTCCGGACGGCTATGTATTGGCAGAATCCATGACCTTTACCGTTGACAAGAACGGCAAGGTGACAGTAAAGAACGAAAACGGCGAAGATGTAGATGCTGGCGGCATTATCGTGATGAAAGATAATACCACCAAGGTATCCATCAGCAAGCAGGACATTACTGGCGACAAGGAAATTCCGGGAGCAAAGCTTCAGGTCAAGGATGAAACCGGTAAGGTCATCGAAGAATGGACTTCCACCGACAAGCCGCACGAAATCAACGAAAAGTTGGTTGCTGGCAAGACTTACACCCTCCACGAAGAAAATGCACCGGATGGCTATGCATATGCCGAAGATGTTGAATTTACTGTGGATGAAAAGGGCGAAGTTACAACTGTTGTCATGAAGGATGCGGCAACAGAAGTTTCCATCAGCAAGCAGGATATCACCGGAACGACAGAAGTAGAAGGGGCAACCCTCTCGATTCTGGACGAAAACGGCGAACAGGTTGCAAAGTGGATCTCCACGAAGAACGCTTATGTTCTGAAGGGTGTTCTGAACGCTGATACAACCTATACCCTGCACGAAGAAAACGCACCAGATGGTTATGCGTATGCAGAAGACATCACCTTTACCATTGACAAGACCGGCAAGGTTACTATCAACGGCGAGGATGTCAACGGTCAGGTTATCATGAAGGATGACGTGACAAAGGTAACCATCAGCAAGCAGTCTGTAACCGGCAGCGAAGAAGTTCCGGGTGCAACCCTCCAGATTCTGGATAAGGATGGCAAGGTTGTAGAAACATGGACTTCCGGCGATCAGCCGCACGAATTTACAGGCAAATTGATTGCAGGCGAAACCTACACGCTGCATGAAGAAAATGCACCGGAAGGCTACGCTTATGCAGAAGACATCACCTTTACAGTAGAAAAGAACGGCACGGTTACCGTAGATGGCAAGGATGTCAACGGTACAGTTGTCATGAAGGATGACGTTGCAAAGGTAACCATCAGCAAGCAGGATCTCACCAGTGGCGAAGAAGTTCCGGGTGCAACCCTCCAGATTCTGGATAAGGATGGAAAGGTTGTAGAAGAATGGACATCCACCGATCAGCCGCATACCGTACAGGAAAAGCTGACCGCAGGAGAAACTTACATTCTGAAGGAAACCAATGCACCGGATGGCTATGGCTATGCGGAAGAAATCTCCTTCACCGTAGAAAAGAGCGGTAAGATTACCGTAAACGGCGAAGATGTCAACGGTCAGGTTGTCATGAAGGACGATGTGACCAAGGTATCCATCAGCAAGAAGACCTTGACTGGTTCGGATGAACTGGAAGGGGCAGAACTGAAACTGTATGAAGTAACTGAAAATGCACTGGGCGAAACCACAGAAACCGAAGTGGATGCTTGGACATCCGGCACAGAAGCACATGTCATCAATGGCAAGCTGACTGCTGGCGGCAAGTATAAGCTGGTAGAAGTGACCGCTCCGGATGGCTATCAGGTTGCAGAAGCAGTAACATTCACTGTAAACAAGGACGGCAGTCTGACAGAAGTTGTAATGCGTGACGCAGCCGAAGGCGAAATTGCCATCAGCAAGCAGGCAATCAACGGCACGGACGAACTGGAAGGTGCAAGCCTCAAGATTACCGATGCAGCTGGCAAGACCGTTGCAGAATGGGTATCAGAGAAGACACCGAAACTGGTTCATCTGGATGCTGGCACTTACACTCTGACAGAAGAAACCGCTCCGAACGGTTATACCGTTGCAGAATCCATTACCTTTACCGTGGACGAAGCAGGCAAGGTTACTGTAAATGGCAACGATGCTGGCGGCGTGATTACGATGAAGGATGATACCACAAAGGTTTCCATCAGCAAGCAGGATTTGACTGGTTCTCAGGAAATCCCAGGTGCAACGCTCCAGATTCTGGATCAGAATGGCAGCGTGGTAGAAGAATGGGTATCTGGTACAGATGCACACTACATCGAAGCAAAACTGACCGCAGGCGAAACCTATACGCTGCATGAAGTTGGTGCACCGAATGGTTATGCATATGCAGAAGATGTTGTCTTTACCGTTGGTACAGACGGCAAGTTGCAGACGGTAACTATGCAGGATGACACCACAAAGGTATCCATCAGCAAGCAGGATCTGACCACTGGCGAAGAATTGCCAGGTGCACAGCTCTCCTTGTATGATGCAGATGGTCAGCTGGTTGAAAGCTGGGTATCCACCGATCAGCCGCATTATCTGGAAGGCGTTTTGACCGCTGGTGCAACCTACCGACTGGTAGAAATCACCGCTCCGGATGGCTATCTGACTGCGGAAGATGTGACCTTTACTGTCAGCGAAGATGGTTCTGTGGATGAAGTTGTGATGCAGGATGAAAAGACCCAGGCAGAAATCAGCAAGCAGGACATTAGCGGCAAGGAAATCGCTGGAGCACATCTGACGGTTACTTACACCGCAAAGGATGGCAAAACCTACACGCTGGATTCTTGGGTATCCGAAGAAGGCAAGTCGCATACGATTACGGGCTTGCAGGTTGGTACGGTTTATACTTTGCAGGAAAAACAGGCTCCGGATGGCTATGAACTGGCAGAATCCATTGACTTCCTGTTTGATGAAAACGGCGTTCTGAATCTGGTAACTTACCAGAAGGATGAGGCTGGAAACATCACCGAAACCGTATATACAGCAGTTGACCAGATTGTTATGGTAGACGTTGCTAAGACAACCACTACTACAACAACGACCACAACGACGATCACCGAAGCAACAACAACTACTACAACAAAACCGACAACCACCACCACAACGACCACCGAAGCAACCACTACTACAACAACAAAACCGACAACCACAACAACAACGACCACCGAAGCAACAACTACTACAACAACAAAACCGACAACCACCACCACAACGACAACCACCGAAGCAACAACTACTACAACAACAAAACCGACCACCACAACAACAACGACCACCGAAGCAACAACTACTACTACAACAAAACCGACAACCACCACCACAACGACAACCACCGAAGCAACAACTACTACAACAACAAAACCGACAACCACCACCACAACAACGACCACCGAAGCAACAACTACTACAACAACAAAACCGACAATCACCACAACAACAACGACCACCGAAGCAACAACTACTACAACAACAAAACCGACAACCACCACCACCACAACGACAACCACCGAAGCAACAACTACCACAACAACAAAACCGACTACAACGACAACCACAACCACAACCACCAAACCGACTACAACCACCACAACGACAACAACGACAACCACTACTACAACCACAACGACTACAACCACCACTACTACAGAAGAAATCACAACCACCGAGGAAGTAACCACCACAGAAGAAGTCACTACGACAGAAGAAGTGACTACAACTGAGGAAGTGACTACCACGGAAGAAGAAACGACCACCGAAGAAGTAACCACAGAAGAAACCACGACCGAAACCACCATTCCGGAACGGACGATTACCATTCATAAGATTGCTCCAGTTGCTGCATCTGCAACGCAGTCTGAAGATGGCATCTATACGATTCAGTATGACCCGCACGATATGGCTGGCGTAACCTTCGGCATCTATGATGCAGATGGAAATCTGGTAGAAACTGTGATTACAGACGAAAACGGCTATGCAGAAAGCAGCATCCTGAACGGCGATTATTACACTGTACAGGAAATGCAGACTGTCAGCGGCTATGTGATGAGCACAGAACCGTATGTCATCGACTTCACCACCAATGAAGGCGACACTGCAAACTTGGAAATCACAAACGATATCATTCGTTGCCAGATTCACCTCTCCAAGCAGTTGGAAGGCAATGCTGGTGATATTACCATGGTACAGTTTGGCTTGTATACCGCTCAGGACATTCCGCTCCTGGATGGTACAGTTGTTCCGAGTGACAGCTGCATCGGTATTGCCAATGCACAGGAAGACGGCACAATCTTGTTTGAAGATACGCTGCCGGCTGGTAACTATTATGTGAAGGAACTGGCAACCGCAGATGGCTATGTACTGTCGGATACCATTTATCCGGTAGAAATCATTTATCCGGAAGACCAGACCATTGCAGATATTACCTTTGAAGTCAACAACGGTGATCCGATTATCAACTATCAGACAACTACCACAACAACGACTACCGAAGAAGTTACTGAAACACAACCAGAAGAAACGACTGTTACAACCGTAACAGAAACAACAGCCTCTACTGGTACAAGTGATGTACACGGTGGTACAGATTCTAAAACAACAACTTCTACTACAACGACAACAACAACTACCACTATTACGACAACGACCACAATTACAACTACGAAGGATGATTCTTCTTCGACAACGAAGAAGAAAACGACATCTTCTTCTGGTTCTGGCAAGACCTCTTCCGGCGGCAGCAGCAGCGGCAGCACGAAGACGACACCGAAGACAGCAGATGATCGGATGCTTCCGATTGTCATCACTGGCAGTGCAGCATTCTTGTTTGCAGCAGCAAGCAAGCCGAAACGGAAGAAGAATCAGAAGGTGTAAACCGACTGACTGGAGGGATTTGGTAATCAAATCGCTCTGACCGACAACCGGGAAAATAGACAGCAGAAAGACCGTTGGCAGAAATGCCAGCGGTCTTTTGTTTTTGGTATGCTTTTTGGGGTTCTTGTGAAAAGGATATTGACGAACATGCTGAAACTATGGTACAATAGACAAAATACAAAAGAAAAGTTCCTCGATTTTGGGGTAATTGTAGGAGAATAGAAAGGATTATTTTATGAAATTTCCATATAAAGGTATTTTTGCATTTTGTACAGCAGTCTGTTTGTTTGCAGGTTCCATGCCGATTTCTAAGGTGGCAGCATCTGCGAAAACGTCACCTCGAAAGACCGTGCAGGCGGACTGTGTTTCTGATTTTGCGGATGCGGATTCCGAGGATGGGTATTTGCCATTACAGGGAGCAGCTGCATCCTTTGAAAACAGTGATTACGAACAGCCGCTGTATGGCAGTGCAGCAGAAACGGATACTGTACCGGAATCCTATGATTTGCGGGAGCAGGGTATTATCACTTCTGTAAAAGACCAAGGTTCTGATGGTATGTGCTGGGCATTTGCAACGCTGGGGGCAGCAGAAAGTCACCTGCTGAAATATTATGAAACCGATTTGGATAATATCAATGATATGGACTTGTCCGAAGAGCAAGTTGGCTATTTTCTCTATACGCCCGACCCGCAGCCACTCAGCCCAACTTATGGCGATGCCATTATTCAGGCAAAAAAGGGAGCATCCGGCGGAAACGCCCTGCATGCCTCGTTTTTCCTCAGCACTGTCGGCATTCAGGAAGAAGCCTATTTGCCCTATCAGGGGTGTTCTGGATTTCATTCGGAATATCAGCGGAAGCAGGCTGCTTATCGAATGACAGGTTCAGAAACCATGCTCAGCGTGCAAACAAAAAGTGAACGGGAAACGATTAAAAAACGCATGATGCAGAACGGCGGCATTTATGTTGCTTTTCATAGCAGTGGTGCAAATTATTATGACAACGGAACGACATATGCATATTATCAGAGCGATTCCAGTTATTATAATGCAAACCATGCGGTTTTACTGATTGGCTGGGACGATAACTATGCAAAGGAAAACTTTGACCCGAAGGAACAGCCAAAAAATAATGGTGCGTGGCTGGTAAAAAATAGCTGGGGCGATGGAAAATTAGATGATGGCTATTTCTGGATTTCTTATGAAGATACCAGTCTGGGCGAGTATGCAAGCTTTACCTTTGAGCCACGGGAAGACAGCGGAAACATCTATTATTATGACGGTGCAGGGTATAGCGTTGCGTATTCGTTTGATTCTGTGGCAAATGTTTTTCGGGCAGAAGAGGACGAAACGCTGTCCCGTGTGGGCTTTTATCAGACTAGTTATAATGGCAATAATCCAAAGTATCAGATTCAGGTTTATCGCCTGTCAGAAACAGCAACTGACCCGACCGATGGCGAACTGTTATTGGATACTACAGGGCATTCCGGCGGATTTGGTTATCAGGAAATTACCTTGCCGGAAACGGTTTCTTTGCAGAAGAATGAGCGATTTTCTGTGGTATTGTCGATGAAAATCAAGAAGAATCAAACCTGGCAAAATGGCTATCTGACCATTGAAGAAGATTTCGATGCTAATAATTATAGCATGCAGTTTTCTGCCCAGCCAGGACAGAGTTATATTTTGGATCAGGGTAGCACGGAATGGCTGGATGCCACACAGTTAACTGGGGAAAAGGGTGCGTTTCACAATGTGAATCTGCATGCAATCATGCTGCCGAAAGAACAAGAAATGGACACAGCACAGCTGCAAGCGATTGAAACTTGTGCGAAAGCAGCAAATGAAACCGATATTGCAGAAGTAGCAGCTACGATATTAGAATTGTCGAAAGAAGAAACGATCCCGCAGGGGTTGTTGAATCGTGTTACTGCTGCATTAATGGGGCTGTTGGAAGAACAAGGAACGATTACTTATCCAGATTATGCATACCCACATGCAAAATGGGGCGATGTCAATGAAGATGGCGTGGTAGATGTGGCAGATGCGGTTCTGGTGCTGACCACTTATGCAAAGAAAGCCGCTGGACGGGAAAATTCTTTGCGGTATTGGCAGCTGATTCAAGGGGATGTGAACGGAACTTTGGATGATTTGACGGTAGAGGATGCTGTAGCGATTTTGACATATTATGCAAAGAAGGCATCCGGACAGGAAGCAACATTTGCAGAACGTCAAAATTCTGTGCCATAAAAATATCAGCAATCATTTGCAAATACAGCCGAACTATGGTATAATAACAGTGTTATCCATATAACCGTTTGAAAACCATAGAAAGGAAGTTTTAACCATGGGCTTTTTCACGAAAAAAACAGTGATGATCACCGGAGCAGGCAGAGCCGTTTTGAGTGACGGCAAGTGCGGTTCGATTGGCTACGGCATTGCAACTGCATTTGCAAAAGAGGGTGCAAACCTTGTCATTACCGGCAGAAACGTACAGAAGTTGACCGATGCAAAAGAAGAACTCGAACGTCTGTATGGCATTTCGGTATTGCCTGTACAAGCAGATGTGCACGCTGGAGCAGATAATGCAGCCGTTGTCAAGCAGGTTGTGGAACAGGCAGTTGCTGCATTCGGAGCAATTCATGTGCTGATTAACAATGCACAGGCTTCCGCCTCTGGTGTAACCTTGGCAGACCACACCACAGAACAATTCGATCTGGCAATGTATTCTGGTCTGTATGCAACTTTCCACTATATGCAGGCTTGCTATCCTTATCTGAAAGAAACACAGGGTTCTGTCATTAACTTTGCATCTGGAGCAGGACTGTTCGGAAACTATGGACAGTGTGCGTATGCTGCCGCAAAGGAAGGCATTCGTGGTTTGACCCGTGTTGCAGCGACAGAATGGGGACGGGATCATATCAATGTCAATATTGTTTGCCCACTGGCATGGACAGCACAGCTGGAACAGTTCCAGAAAGCATATCCGGATGCATTTGAGAAAAATGTGAAGATGCCGCCGATGGGACATCTGGGCGATGCAGAACAGGAAATTGGCCGTGTTTGTGTACAGCTGGCATCACCGGATTTCAAGTATATGACTGGCGAAACCATTACGCTGGAGGGCGGATTGGGATTGCGTCCATAAGAAATTAGCAAAATTCATACGAAACACACAGGGGAATGCAACTGCGTTCCCCTATTTTTTGAAAAAAGAAGTGCGATAACTTGCAGAAAATTCGAGTGACTACTTTCTTTTTTGCAAGATAGACGTTTTTCTTCTTAAAAAAAGAAAAAAAGAGAAAAAATGCTTGACTTTTTTTCTAGACTGTGATATACTATATAAGTCGCTTGAAGAAAACGACAAAGTTCATCAACGAGGTGTGGCTCAGTTTGGTAGAGCACTACGTTCGGGACGTAGGGGCCGCAGGTTCGAATCCTGTCACCTCGACCATATTTTTAAAAGCACGCTGGTTTTTATCAGCGTGCTTTTTCGTTTATAAACGGATTTTTGAAACAAGAAGGCGAATGAAAATCATGTTGGTGGAGAAAGATGTTTCTGAAAGAATCCTATCGCTGTATGATGCAGAAGATTTGGAACTTTGCGAGGCATATGCTGTAGATGCTCATTTAGGGGAGAATCTGCCGGAATTTGCAACAGTTTATCGGGCAGAACCAGAGCATTTCTGTTTCGTTATAAATCCCGATCGGATTAGTAGGAATTATTTCAAGCTTTATAACCATCGTTTTCCGGAGGAGGCAACGAAGATGGCGAGAATTTGCTTTTTCGATGCCAGTTATTGCAAAGAGGGCTCGCTTGGTAAAAAGACATTCTGGATTTTGAATCCGGAAGAGAAGCAGCAGTTGCTGCAAATCTTGCAGCGTCCTTGCGAAGCAGGGAATACCGTCTGGAAGAAGCTTATCGAAACATTTTGCTGGGAAGCAGACGAAGAGCGGATTCCACTCGATACACCCATACCAGATTATACAAAACTGGAAGGATAACCATGCCACAGGCAAACTGCGGTCGAGCTGGCTCAGCTCGGCGGAGGGAGATTGTTAAGGGGGACAAGC
>ENA-ORUB01001657-ORUB01001657.1-human-gut-metagenome-genome-assembly--contig:-NODE-1657-length-23266-cov-13.208996_pt1 | contig 23266 bp, 8 predicted proteins | sample MGYA00241918_ERZ509200 | MGnify/ENA primary metagenome ERZ509200 (study PRJEB26280, sample SAMEA2338853) | human gut metagenome | biome: human gut; feature: human-associated habitat; material: faeces... | reverse complement strand
CACGGTGAGCGGGTCGCCGCCGGCGCGCATCACGGCCTCCTTCTGGTCCAGGATGCCGCACGCCTCCACGATGGCATCGATCACCGTCTCGGGGCGAATGGCGCACCCGGGCGCGTACACGTCCACGGGAATCGCGCGGTCCACGCCGCCGATCACGTTATAGGCATCGCGGAATACGCCGCCCGAGCACGCGCAGATGCCGCACGCCACCACGCACTTGGGCTCGAGCATCTGGTTGTAGATCTGGCGCACGACGGGCAGGTTCTGGGCATTGACCGACCCCGTCACCAAAAAGATATCCGCATGCTTGGGGTTGCCGGTGTTGACCACGCCAAAGCGCTCCGCATCGAACAGTGGCGTGAGCGAGGCCAGCACCTCGATATCGCATCCGTTGCAGCTCGAGCCGTCGTAATGAATAACCCACGGCGAGCGCGACATTTTATGATCCATGGATGCCGCCTCCTAAATAAACACGTCGACGAGGATGGGCATAAGGTTGAGCAGGCCAAACACCAGCGCCACGCCCCATCCGAGCTTAAAGCAGCTGCGCCAGGTGCTGCGCGCGAAGGTGTTGTCGATCAGCACCTCGACAAAATATGTCGCAGCCATCACGGCCAGGGCCACGACCCAGCTCACCGGGTTGTCCCAGACAAAGAACATGCCCACCCACATCAAAAACAGAACGGTCTCGCACCAGTGCATAAGGGTCATCTTGGCCAGCGTGCCGCCGCTCATCTCGGTGGCAACGCCCTGGACGATCTCCTGATGCGCGTGATGCGAGTACGAAAGGTCAAACGGCGACTTGCGCAGCTTGATGGTGAGCACCGCGAGCAGCGCGAGGAAAATGGGCGCGCTGTACACGATGATGGGGGCCGACTGCCCCGTCACGGCGATGGAATCGAAGCTATCGGTGGCAAGGTACAGACCCACGCTCATCAGCAGAACGGCGGGCTCGTAACTCATAACCTGCAGCAGCTCGCGGTCGGCGCCAACCTGGGCAAACGGGCTTTGCGTCGAGGCGGACGCCAACACCACAAAGATCGCGGCGAGCGTCACCATAAAGGCGCACAACAGCGTGTTGGAACCCGACACAAAGATGCCGCCGCCCACCACGGTAAAGATGAGCGCGCACGCCATGTAGGTATCGTCCATGGTGTTTACGCTGGCGGGGGCCTTGCGCAGCAGCTTGGCAACGTCGTAGAAGGGCTGCAGCAAGCGCGGGCCCACGCGGCCCTGCATGCGAGCGGACAGCTTGCGGTCGATGCCGTCGATCAGGCCGCCCACAAGCGGCGCAATCAGGGCAAATGCCACGGTGCCTATAAAGATGCCCACGACGCCCGAACCTTCAAAATACTTGCCACGCAGCACCGAGGGCGCGCTCATGGCAAGCCGCTCGGGCCCAATCCACGCGCAACACAGCAGCGCAAACAAAATAATACTGCAGCACACGACGCTACCCGCGGGGCCAATACGCTTCTCGCCAAGGGCGTCCTCCGAGTACCAATTGCGCTTTTCGGCCTTCACCTCGTGTCCCATCGAGCCGCGGAAATGGCGATATTTGTCGGTTCCCACGCCCGAAAGGTACACGTTGACGTGCGGCTTATTGCTCACGCGGAACGACGTCAGCAGCACCACGGCGATAAACGCCACGATAACCACCATCAGATACATGGCGTCCTTGCCAATAACGTACGGCACGCGGCCAAACACCATGGCCAAGTAAGGCGACACCAGGCCGCTCGAGATAACCGGGAACGCCACACAGCACAGAATCAGCAGCGCGGCGATGGTGTTGAGCGCCATCCATTCAGTCTTATGGACATTGACCTCAACGTTTTGAGCCGTGGGGTCGACGCCCGAAAGCTTGGCAAGCCACTTGCCCCAGAAGTAAAACGTCGCGGCCGAGCCAAAGGCAAGCACCATGATCATGAGCACGTTGCCGGTCTGCGCAAACGCCACCAGAGCGCCCCACTTGGACACGAGCATGCCAAACGGCGCCACGAACATGCCCATGATGCCCAGCATCATCAAGCGCGTCAGGTGTGGCATACGGCTGAACATACCGTCCATGTCCTCGATATTGCGGCTGCCGATATGATGCTCGGCCGTGCCCACGCACAGGAACAGCAGCGACTTGGCCACCGTGTGGAACAGGATCAGGAAGATGGCCGCCCATACGGCCTCGGGCGCGCCGACACCCAAACAGGCACTGATGAGGCCCAAGTTGGAAATGGTGGAGTACGCGAGCACGCGCTTGGCGTTGCTCTGCGAGATGGCCATGAGGGCAGCGAGCAAAAACGTGATGGCACCCACACTCGTGACCATAAAGCCGGTCACGGGATAGATGGCATAGAGCGGGCTCAGCTTGACCATTAGGAACACGCCGGCTTTGACCATGGTTGACGAGTGCAGCAGGGCACTCGTGGGCGTGGGGGCAACCATGGCACCCAGCAGCCAGGTGTGGAACGGCATCTGCGCGGCCTTAGTGAGTGCGGCGAGCGACAGCAGGATGACCGGCATCACCAGCAGCGCGGACTGCGCGGTTCCGGCGCCGGAAAGCTCGATCATGCCCGAGATGGTCAGCGGCATGCCGTTAACGTGCAGGTACATGAGTCCGGCCAAAAACGCGATGCCGCCCAGCATGTTGAGGATAATCTGGGTGAAGGCGTTCTTGATGGCCTCGGGCGTGCGCGTGTAGCCAATCATGAGGAACGAGCACACGGTGGTGATTTCCCAGCCGCAGAACAACCACTCAAGGTTGTCGCTCGTCACGATGACGAACATGGCCGAGAGGAACAGGAACATAAGCGCCAGGAACTGCGGGCGTCGGTCGGGCGCAGTCTGCCCGCGCAGCGCAGCCTCGTGCTCGTCATGGGCCTGGAAGTCCTTCATGTAGCCCAGGGCATACACGCAGATAAGGCTGCCGACAATGCCGACGGCGAGGACCATGATCACGCTCATGTAGTCCAGGTAGAGCGGCGTTGCTGTGACGGCTTCGGCCGCGGGCAACGTCATGGCTGCAAAGGCGAGCGAGCCCACCAGCTGGACTATGCCGAGCACCGTGGTGAGCGCGTTCCTATATTTATACGCGTTGTATAGGATGACGGCGCACAGGATGACATCGATGGCGGAGCTGATGATCGAGAGCACATGCGAGGTGCCGGAGGCAACCTCAAAGCTCTGCGGGCCCGCGCCAAAAAACATGACGGCGACTACAACTGTCACCGCCATAATGATGCCGGAACCTATGAGCCCCACCGCATCGCGGGCGCGGTCACCGCGCGCGAGCAGCATGCCCAGCGCCGGTACCAGCGGAAACAGGGTAAGGAAATACAGTAGCGTCATACCATCACTCCCCCATGCAAAAACGCTGCAATTGTTTACCGTTATAGCTCAATTGAGGAGTAGCGGCGGCGGGTTTTCGGTCAACTGGGGAGTTTTGTACGTGCGGGGTAAGGAGTCTGTCCGCATTGGAGCAGAGGGGCGGCAAGAAAAATGCGCCCCTGTGGGCGCACCATCCCGTTCGCTATTCCGCCTTTTTAACGCGCGGCTTGCGGCCGCGCGGCTTATCGACCAGCGCGGACTCACCGCTCTCGCGATACTGGCGGCACCAAGCCTTGACTGAAGACTCGCTGGGAATCTTGTGCTTGATCATAGCCTCGCGAACCGTCAGGCCGTTTTCCAAACGGTCCTTAACCACGGCGAGCTTTACGTCGTACGAATAGGTGTGATGATGCGAACCGGCGTTGAGAACGGCGTCGGCACCGCCCACTGCATACGCGCGGGCCCACTGACGAGCCGTGGCCTGGGGAATGCCAAGCTTTGCGGCGAGGGCGCGGTGACCGACCCCCTCTTGGAGGATCTCGACGGCGCGCTGCCTAACCTCGGGCGCATGCGTGCGAGTCCTAGTTGCTTCCGACATACCTGCCACTTCTTAGCCTTAACCGTTAATTTGCTTTCTTACGTGCTTGTTAGATAGTAGCATTTTGCTGTTCCCGCGTAACAGTTAATTGAAAATCGTAACGGCGGCATCTGGGTATTTGCCATTCATTTGCAACAGTTCTTTAGGCTTTATTTACGCAGCTAGTTGGCTCGCGGCTCATTGACGGTGTTTTACCAACCAGATTGGTATCTTTTTGTTTGGATGGTATGGTTTGTGAAATTATTAACCCCTCATCAGTCCGCACCTAACATGTCAGCTTTCCACTTACTTTCCAGCTTTCCACTTAACTTTCCAGCTTTCCACCTTAAGTGGTAAGTTAAGTGGAAAGCTGGAAAGAAGTTGGGAGACCGAAGCATGGGCGACGGACAGCCCTACTTCGCGAGTCGATACCGTTGTCGCGGGCTGCGCGGAGGCTCCATCGCCTCAATCTTGCCCGCACCAATCAAGCTTTTTATGTGGTTGGAAACGGCGCTCCTGCTCAAACCCGAAGCGTCGGTGAGCTCCTTGGTCGAGGCCGAAGAATGTGTTGCCAGGTAATCCAAGATTGCCTCGTCCACATGCCCCACAGACGTCACCTGTTCCGCCCGCATTATCTTTCGCTTATCGAACGTCAACGAAAAAGAAACTGTCGAGTTCTTTGGTTCGGGCGGCAACATGTTTGCCCGCTCGAGCTGCTCACCTATCTCCTGATAACCAGTGCCGCGATTTTCGACCACGTAGCCACCGTCTGGGTACGGCGTGGTCTCGAGGATATTTGAAAGGAACTGGTTTCTGGATGACGAAACCCCAGAAACTCCCAGCGAATCGATCGTTACGTCGCCGTACAGCCCGCCGGGATTGAGAATCTCGACGCGGTCGATATACAGGTTGACCTGCACTTGTGAGCCGCGCGCGGCGGAAGAGTAGTCGCGGTGCATGAGCGCGTTCGCCACCGCCTCGCGCAGCGCCACGGGCGGATAATCGGGCACATCTTTCCGGAACGCGCCCTCGATAACCGCTGCGTTTCGGGTGTTTCTCGCAACGGCGGCAAGCACGTCCTCAATCATGAAAGGGATCGGACCCAAAATGGTCTGAGAATCCACAAAACGCTTGTTATCACTTACTCGCTGCGTTTTTGTGGTCCCGGGGTACGCCGTAAAGGTCACATTGAGACGTGGGAAGAACTTTTGCGGAAACCGTCCCATCGCGACAATTGCAGCAAGCGTCGGCACGATTGCGTCGTCCACCCTTTTGGTCACATGCAGGTCAAGGAGAATCTCATCGTCGCTTCTGGTGCCCAAAAGCCTAGGGTGTAGCTCGCGCTGGCGTTTTATAAACCCTTGCAAAAGATCGGCGTCAAGGTCATCGAGCGTGGCACCTTCGACCGGCTCGTCGTCGTATGTAGGCTGAACATGCTCCTCCATAAAGCGATCGATTTCGTAGGGAGTCATGCGCCGGTCGCCGTCGCCCGTACGGATAAAGGACGAATCGTACATTCCGCGTGCCGCAATATAGCAGGGTTTATCGCGTGGATGCATCTCATTGATGCGCGCGCAAAGCACCAGTTTTTCCTCAAAGGGAATCACTTGGATATCCGGCCTCACAACGGGCGTCAGCCTTTCGCATGCAGAAGAGAGGGCGTCTTGCATCTTGCGAGCATCGAAACCTTCGACAGGAACAAACCCGTTCTTTTCGGAAATGCCGAGGATTACAAAGCCGCCCTGCGCGTTAGAAAAAGCCGAAAGCGTCTCAACGATGCTTTTGGGGAGCGCGCCCTTGGCTTCTTTTACTTCGTACTGCTGGGTGTCGTTTCCTATTGCCCGCAGATGATGGATGACCTGCGCCAACCACTCCTCATTCATGCCGAACCTCCCAACTTTCCAACTTTCCACCTAACTTACCAGCTTTCCACCTAACTTACCAGCTTTCCACCTTGAGTGGTAAGTTACGTGGAAAGCTGGAAAGTTGGTGGAGAGCTGGGGCAGCAGTAGGCCAAGCGAGCAAGAAAAAGGGCGGCAACCGGGTGGTTGCCGCCCCTCGCGTAGCTAGTTGGTTTTCGTCTCGTGCCGAATGCCCTCGGTGTTGATGCGCGCTAGCGTGTACGTCACGTAGTCGGAGTGCGAATAGCCATCAAGGTTGCTAACGTTGACCGGTGTGTCGTCGACAACGTTGCCGGTCATAATATTGGCCGTAAGCACCAAGCGGTAGTTTGCGTAAGTTTGGTTCTCACCCTCAACATTCGTATTCACTTTAACGCGGAAGGCATGCTTAAAGGCAGGGCTGTTGCCGTCGCGCGTGAGGAACGCGCCGTTTGTCTTGGTGTCGGTGAACACATAGCTGTTGCCGTCGGCGGATGCCGCACCCGTGCCTAGGTAATCGCTGCCGAGCACCGTAATGTAGTTCGAGATATCGCCGACCGGAGCATAGCCGCCATTATCTTGCCGCTGCTCCAGGCTCAGCGTGTAGGTCACCGTGCTTGCGGCGTCGATCTTAGCCTCGGCGCCCGTGAGCTTGCTCAGGTCGTAGGTACCCACCAGAGCGATCTCGCCGTCAGCGGACTTGAGGTCATCGATGTTGATGCCCAACTGGGATTTCTTAGACGCCTCGAGCGCGATGGTCGATGAGCCCACATCCATACGGTAGTAGCCGGCGCCGCCATCGTTGTATGCCGAGTTGCTACTGGTGCTGAGCGTGTCGGCATGCGTGGAAAGGTACGCGCGGTAGTTGGGTTTGGTGTAGCGGTCGGTGCCGCTGTTCTGCGAGGCCACGATACCCGCCTGGCAGGCAGGCTCCGTCATGGTGAGCGCGGCCCTCATGGTAACGGTGAAGGCGTTGACATGGTTCTTGGCGATCTCGCGCAGGCCCGACATGTCGATGGGATTACCCTCAGCATCGGCAAGCACCAGTGACATGTCGCCACCGTTCGCAGTCCAACTAAGGCCCGACACCACTGGGGTCTCCTTCGTGCCGGCCAGATTCCAACCCGACCCGCCCCAGGTGTAGTAGTTATCACCCACCTTAACGTAGAACTCATACGTGCCCTGCGTGCCCGTGGGGTATCCTACCGAGCCCGCGATGACGCCATCGTGATAGGTGACAAGCGACGAATCGAGCTGATAATACAGCGCGTCAGAGCTCGTGTATTGCTGGCTCGAGTCAAACGTCACGGTGTCGCTCACGTTCATGGAAAGCGAATAGGTGGCTTCCTTGAGCTCCATCCGGCTGATGCTGTCCCTGTTGTCGACGAGGCTACGCTTGTTGTCAACGAGGCTGTGCGTGTAGTTTGATGCCACGCTATAGGTCGAGGGCGTATTCTGGTGCCCATCCTCGGCAGCCTTGCCGTCGGCTGCTTTCTTGCCTCGCAGCAGGTAGTTGATGTGCTCGTTGAGGCTCGTGTCCACCGTGGTGGCGGTGTAGCCGTTGACGCCCACGGACCCCGCCGGCGTGCGCACCACCAAGTAGAAGTTTTCGCTCTTGGGCTCTTCCTTATCAACGGAGAGGGTATAGAACGTGCCCGTCGCGTCGGAAGAAGTGCGCGCGCGGTAGTACGCGCCATCGACCTTGGCGCCAGCCATCTTCGCGAGTTCGGCCTGGCTCTTGTCCTTGACCTCGTCATCGGCGAGCTTGACCCAAGCGCCGTCCTTGTCCTCCTTGGCCTCATCGGCCTTCACGCCCACGATTTCGCTCAGCCACGGTTCGGTGTAGTAAGCCTTGTTGCCAGCGTCCACAAACTCGGTGAGCCTGACTGACGTCGCGCCGCCCGTGCCCACCGTGTAGTGATATTCGCGGCTGTTGTTGGCCGTGTCCACGAGTGTGAGCTGTGTACCCTCGGGCAGCGTGGCACCGAAGGTAATGCTCTTGTTGAGCGGACCCATAGAGCCGCCGGCTTCGAGCAGCGTGTTCCAGCCGTAATCGACCGGCTTGCCCCGAGCGCTGCCATAGGTCCAGGTAAGGTAGCCGGTCATGGTGTCGCCGCTGCTCACAAGTACGTGCTTGTCGTATTTTGTCGCATAGTCGGCAGCCTTGAAGTTCGCACCTTCGGAGTAGGTGGCGGTAAAGTCGATCTCGAGCATGCGCTTGACGATGATGGGTACCTGTACACGGTAGCTCTGGCCGGCCTCGCTAAAGGTGACCGTAAGCAGCGTGAAGCGCCCCTGCTCATTGTCCCAGTCGGTGCTCGCGCGGAATGCCATAGAGCTCGTGCCATTGTTGAGCACCTTGAGCGTGGGCGCTTGCGAGGCGGCTACGTCCTTGACGAAGGTGCCGTTATCGGCGAGCGAGAAGACCTCGGCGGTGGCGGTCACATGCGCGGTGCTGCCGTTGAGGCGGCGGGCATCGGAGAAGCCGCCATTGGTCACGATGTTCAGGTAGCTCTCCACCGTCGTGGTATCGTTGCCCGGAATCACGAGCACGGGGAAGTCAGTTTTGGCCTTCTTGTCCGAAGTAATGTTGTTAGCGTTATAGGTGCTACGCGAGCTGTCCGCGCTATAGGTGCTCGTGTTTTGGTATGCGCCGGCATCATTGATGCCGGCGATGTTGGTGTAGGTGTAGCGGCCGGGAACGCGGGCACCCGCTTGGCTTTGGATGGTCGTCGCGGTGTCAATGGCGGCGCCGTCGCCAAACAGGTAGCGGTCGGTGGTGTCGCCGTCGGAGGCACGCACCGCCAGCGTGCTCACGGGCCTCGTGGTCACGTACGGACTCGTTGCCGTGGTAGCAGTATCGCCTGCGCCGTAAAGCGTTTTGTTCTCGTTGGGCGCGGCAGCCGTGCCGTTGTAGTCGCCGAAGGCAATATAAGTTTTCTCGTTAACAGCAGCCGTATTCGTATTGGTCGTGTAAACCATCGGCGGCAGGTCGCTCGTGGTCTTGCCACTACCGGGCTTTACTTCCACGCCCGCTGCGGAAAGGCTGTACTTACCATCCCCCGTGTCAACCTCGCCCAAGAGTACGCCCTGGGTTTTGCCCGCATTGTAGCTATTGCTGTCCATGAGCACGTTTAACAGATGGAACTGGCCGCGCCCGTCGCCCATAATGCCGCCGTTGGACCTTTCGCTAAACGTGGTGTTGGATACCTTTGTGTTGGTAACGTCGATGACGACGGATCCGCTGTTACTCGCGTTATTCGCGCCCAGCAGACCGCCGCTCCAGTTACCCTTAATCGTAGCGTTCTCGATCGCGATGTTGTTGCAGGCTATATTCACATTGCTGAAGAAGTAGCCGATAAGCCCGCCCGAGCATTTGCCGGTGCCGGCGATGCTGACATTCTTGACACTGCAGTCGTCGAACCAGTACTTGTTGGGGCTACCGCTACTCGTAACCTCACCAATCAGGCCGCCCGCATTGTAGATGCTATTGTTCGTTCCGGCCTTATCGCCGATGACGGCGTTCTCGGTGCCGTTTCCGCCATCAATGCGCACGTTGCTCATAGAAATAACGCCGCCACGGGCGCGTCCGACCACGCCGCCGGCGCCCATATGGTCATCGGAGTTCGACCCGGTGGCTAGCACGTTTACCCCAGAGATGACTGCCGTGCACGACGACTGGGCCGCTGTGGTGGTGCCGATGTTGGTGTTGACCGAGATATCGCTTCTTTCGACATAGCCGAGCACGCCGCCCACGTAGGGCACTGTCCCTGTGGCAGTTATGGTCGAGTTTTTGCCAACGGTCCTTTCGCTCACCCCTGTGCCTGCGGTTGTCCACACACCGCACGCCGAGGCGACCGTACCCACATAGCCACCGACATTCTTCTCGCCCGTGACGTTAAGGCCAGTGTATGAGCAGTCATAGAGATACGCGGGGCCCCACCCGTCCCCGAACTCGACCATATAGGTTCTGTCTTCGCTCGTAGTTCGTCTGGCGCGGCCCGAGCTGCCAAGAAGCCCTCCTACGCTCTTTGCGCCCGACACGGTGCAGTTCTTCATCTGCACGTTGCGGTAGATGCCGCACGTGCCGTCGTCGTAGTTGGCCGTTGCACCCGCCAAAAGGCCGGCACCGGTAAGGTCGTTCGGCGCCTCTCCTGGTTTGGCTTCGCCGTTGGTGTCGATATAGGTGAGCGCTACGTTGCAGTTGCTAAAGGTGAGGTCTTTGACCTGCGCGCCGTCGTTCGCGGTGACGCTCTGCCCCACATTGGTGGAGGTGAACATCACGGTGCTGAATAGACCACCCACGCCCGAGACCTTATAGTCGTCGTCGGCGTATTCGACGACGCCGTAGGCGGTGCCTTCGGTACCCACCGTGATGGTGGCGCCGTTACCGTCGATCGTGGCTACGTGCGGCGTAATACGGTCTCGGTCGGTGCCCGGCTGGTTCGAATTGCAGGCATTGGAATAGTAGCGGCCGTTTAGGCCCACGTACCCCGTGCCGTAGTCGGTCATATCGTAGGTGTCGCCCTGCTTGAACTCCAAGCTCATGCCGATCGATTTCGACGCGCACACATAGCCCGTTTGGTAGTCGGCAGCGTAGGACGCCACCAGGTAGGGCGAATTTACATCGTCATCATGGTCGAGCGGGCCGTGCCACCCCTGCTTGCCGGGGGCCTTCTGGTCGTCGTTTTTGGCGATTTCGAAATCGCCGGCAGCACTCTCAGGCTTGCCCACATTTGCGTAGTTAGCATTCCGTACCTTGCCATATTCCTTGTTGCCAAACAGGTAGCCGCATATCGCCGGGTCTTGCGAATCGCTGCCCCAGTAAGCCTTGGAACCGCGGAACACGCCATTATTGGAGTAGTTGGTATGTGCCGCGCCAGCACCCGCACCCGAGCTGATGATGGCCGAGAGCACCAAAAGGCCCTGGGCGTTTTTCACCATGGTCACAGGAGCCTCGGCGTTAGTGCCGAGGCACTTGTTGTCGGTGCCCGTGGTGGTGACACAGGGGGTTCCTTTTTTTGTGAGCTCGTTAATCTGGTAGTTAGCGTTACCGTTTTCAACCTTACAGCCCTCGCTAAAGGCATAGCCATCAATCACGCGACCGACGTAGGGATTGTTGTAGAGATCAAAGTTGCCCTTTCCCAGACCACGAGATTTGTCACCAGTTCCAGCACGCCAGGAAGATTTTCCGCTTTTGTCCATATTGCGGAAAATCACGCCGCCACCCGCAATGGCACCGACGTAGCCACCAATGGGAACAAGATGCGGCTTGTCGCCACCGCCCGTGACGGTAAATCCCGTTGTAGGGTTTTCGGCCGTCGTCCCATTAACGACCACGCCATCGATAATGTTATCGCCACCAAGGATGCAGCCGACAACGCCACCGAAAAACGCCGTCGGAACGCCGTCGGCATCCTTGGCAGAATAAGTAATAGTCGCCGACGCGTTCACATAGCGAATATTCAGATCGCGCACCACGCTGCCGTAACTATAGGGAATAAGGCCGCGAAGCGAACCCTCGTTATTCTCTATCTTGATGGTTGCGTTTTTATTATCACTGCCAAAGTTGCCAACGATGACGCCCCTAAACGGGTTGGCCCTATTTCCAAAACCGCCAAACGATGCGCCGTCGAGAGTAATCGTATTGCCCTCAGTAGGCTCGATGCTGTAATACGCGCTCTGCATATGGCGGTGCATGGTTTCGTCGCTCAGCGTCTGCGGGGAATTGGTCGACGCGTCTCCGGTCTTCTTCTCCCATTTATTATCGGTACCGTTCGCCTGCTTGTAGACGTACGTAACCTCATTGTCGGTCGAGTGATCGCTGCTGCGGCGAGTGCAGAGCCTACCCTGGTCGGCGACAATGGTGACCTCCCAGCCGTCAAGCGCCGTCATGTTATTAATGTAGTTGGCAATGGCATTCATCTCCGCCGCGTTTGTGACGGAATAAGGATCGCCGTAGGTACCACATCCCATTACCAGCTTTGGAATGCGCTGGTTGACTTTAATTTCGTGATACTGGACGCCATCCTCGGCGGCTTTTCCCTTGTAAACATAAGGAAGGTAGTCACCGAACCAAGGCCTGACGTCACCGTCCTTCTTACCATCAACCGTCACATAGCCGCTCACGGCACCATACGTCGCTTCGTCGTAATACCAAAGCTGCTTGCCCGGGTACTCCGTACTCCCATCAATCTCGGATCCGTAGGTCACCTTGCCCGCATCGCCATCGGCCTTAGTAAAGGTGTAGTCCGCAGAGCCCGTGCTCGTGCTTCCGTAGCCAAAACTCTCCAGCAGGCTCGCATGGGTGAAGATCGTATTGTTCTCTTGGCTGGGCAAGCTGATTTGCTCAAACTTCGCCGTCACCTGATCGGCCTCACTGCCTACACCAAGCTTTCCGAACAGCGACGTAGCCGCCTTGGTGCCACTCGTGTACCCAGTAGTCTTGATATTCTTCGCGTTCAGGCTCACGTACTTCTGCATCTCGTTGATGAGCAGAGGCATATAGGCGTTAGCGTCCGTGGCGCTGTTGGCGCCGTCGACAATCAGATTGTTGAGTGTAAGATCATCAATTGAGATCTTTCTAATCTTGGTGCCATTGCCGTCGCTGGACCCATACACGTAGCGGCACACGAGCGCGCCCGATGAGCTTCCGCCCGCGCCAATAGCGTCAGTAGAGCTCTTTCCGTCATTGATAACGGGCCCAACGGTACCACCCAAAGTGACGTTGCTTACTGTGAGATCGCCGTCTGCCACCGTTTGAAAAAGACCGCAGTGCATGTTCTCGTGCTGGGTGGCATCGGAGTTTAGCTTGTTGCCATTCTGCTCGGCCTTGATCTTGGAGTAGTAGAAGGTGATGGCCGCATTATTAACCGTCACCTCTCCGATCGGTTGAGTGGGATAGTAGCTGTAGCCGGCCAAATCGATTGTGCCCGTTATGGTTATGGAATCATCGAGCCCTGTCGTACCATCGGGAACGATTGTCGAACGAATACCGGCGGGAGCATAGCAGAAAGCAGACCATAAGAGCAGCTTGTCCGCTGTATCGATTTGACTGCCACTAAAGCCGCCTTCACAATTCTTAGAGGCTATGTCGAGGTTGTAGAAGTAGCGGGTATTGCCGTTCGTATTCTGGCTTCGACCGAAAGACGAGCGATTATGGTAGCTGTTGTCTTTTGTGGAATCGCCGTCCATGTCCAGCTTGTTTTTCTGTGTGTGTAGCGAAACGACCGTGTTCCAGTCGGCGTCCATGAGCTTGCTGCCGTTGTTTGGTTTTACACCGCTGCCAACCCATTCATCGAAGGACGTTACGCCCGACGCAACGATGGCCCCCTCGCCGGTGGGCACCCTATAGGCGGTATCCCAATAAGCCCTGTCCTCCAAGTACAGGCCTAGGTAGCTCTCGACGCCATATGTCGTCTTATCATCCACCTTGCAGCCGCGGCAAACTAGAACGCCGAGCGTCTGAGCGGCGCCTGCATTAATCTTTGTGCCCGAGAGATCAATGGCGTAGTTGTTGATAATCCAGTGACCGCTGGCTGCGTATACAAGGCCGCCAAGCTCCTTGGAATCATCCACAGTCGCGATTATAGAAGCGTTGGTCGTTTTCAAAGCATAGGAGTTTTCACTCTTGTTAATGTTGTCATCTCCGATAGTTACGACCGCGTTGCCCCAGCTATAACCCAAGAGACCGCCCACGCCATTGAGCTTATCGCCGTTCTTTCCGACTCCCATCTTGAACGAGTTGAACGAAAGGCCCGTAATGTTAACGTCCTTTTTGGCCGAGTTGGCTATTGCCCCATCAGCCCCATAGGTGCTCTGTGCGATGCAGCCGATAAGACCGCCGACCTGGGCAATCTTGCCGCTGGCGCAATTGCCGGTCTCGATTTTTCCGCTGACCTCAAGGCCCGTAACGTTGAATGTCGAGACATAATTGCCCACATAGCCGATGGCGCCGCCAATACGGCTGTTGCCATTAAGCGTTTTAGTTGCAGTGATGCTCGCTTGAGCCTTGCTACTGTCCCTAAACGTAACCGTAGAAGCTGCCGACACGCTGCCTGCAATACCACCAATGTTCACATCGTTGGTGAACGTATCATCGCATGCGATATTCGTTTCGCACGTTGCGCCAGACAGCGTCAGACCACCCGCAATGGCGCCCGCAAGCGATCCAGCCTCGATTGCCGAACCGTTATCGAACCTCATGGAGCCAGCGATGGTGACGTTGGAGACAGTCTCGCTGTTGGCGGCTGCGCCGTTGATTGCTGCGAACAAGCCCAGGCGGCCGTGACGGTAGATTTTTCCGTTGCCGGCACTGATGGCGTCAGCGCCCAGAGGAGCGTTCCCGCGCATGCCGTAAGGCTCACCGACAGCAAGCTTGATCGTGCCGCCGCCGTTCAACGTTCCCGAGAAAACTTGCGAGCCGTCTGCACGATCCTGCGTGAAACCCGTCAAGCCCGTGCCCTTGAGATCAATAGTGCCGTTCACCGTAATGATCGAGGACTGCAAGCCGTTAAGGTTGTTTTCGGTAACGCCGTCAACCATCGAGTAGTAGCCGTTGGTTTGCCAGGTAATCGCCAGCTTTGCGAAATCGTCGATACTTGCCAGCGCAAATGCATCGCCAGTTTTTACGAGCTTAGAGCTAAAGTTCCACTGGTGCTCTTTGTTGATGGAGATGAGGTCCTCGCTCAACGGGTTGCCCAAGCGAATGACCTGGCCGTAACTGTACACGTCATCGATCTTGACGGGCGTAGAGGGGCGCTTATATTGCCATTTCTTGATATCGCCTGCGGCGGCGCCACTATCGCTTCCGCTACCGGCGGCAAAAATCAGCGAGTTGAAGTTCTCATAAATCAGCTGCGCGGTGTGATCATTTTCCACGAAGGTGGCATCCGACAGGTCGGTGATACCGCTGAACTTGACGATGCCGAGCCACGACGACCCAACGACTCCGGCAAAGCCGCCGTTTGTGCCGCCGATGGTAGCGCCGCTGGCGGTTTTGACCTTCAGGCCACGCACTTCTAGAACGTTGTTTGTGTCCACGACGCCCACGGCGCCGCCGTATTTGCCATTTGCACTGGCGTAGCCCGAGGTTGAGCACGTCACTGTTGCATCACTGATGACCACGGCGGACACGTTGACACTCCCGCCGCCTTCGCCAAGGTAGCCTACTAGGCCGCCTGCGTAGGTGAGTTTGCCGTTGGAGCCCACGCCGAACGACACCGCAGTATCACCCTGCACCGTAAAGGCATGCAGCGCGTCGCCGTTCTTCTTCCCCCACAGCTTACCCACCAAGCCGCCGTAGTTGCCGTGCTTGTTGTCATCCTTGCCGTTTTGTAGCGTGCTTGTATACGAACCGCCATTGACGGCCACGTCGCCGTTCGATATGTCGAGTACGCCGAACAGTCCGCCGGCGGAAGGGGCAGCGCTCGTGTTGGACACACTGAGCGCCACGCCCTTGCCAAAGTCGAAGATGCCGCTGTTGATGGTGAATGCGTCGGCAAACGAGGCGTCGCCGATAAGGCCACCTGCATACGTCCCGGCAGATGACGATCCAACCGCATACGCGGGCTTGATGGCAATGGCCTTGCCCGAGGCGTCTTTTCCGCTGTTATCCTTGCCCACGGTGAGCGTGAGGTTGGTGGCCTTACCGATAAGACCGCCCGCCGCGTTTTTACCTGCGACGCTCAGCGCCGAGACATCGATGCCAGTTGGTAGGGCGACGGTGGCACCCTCCCGCGCCTCGCCGATAAGACCCCCCGCGTTGGCATCAGCGGCTGTCGCGTTGATAGTGGGGGTACCGTCGAGTTTGTCCGGCAGGGCGAGGCCAGCAAGCGTAAGCGATGCTCCTTCGACAAGGGTGTTCACAAGCAAGCCCATGTTGCCTGCGCTCGATTGCATATCGACTGCCAGGGGGCTGTTCGCGCTTGTCGTGTAGGTGGCATTAAGTGTAAGCGCGCCCGTGACCTCGCCCACAAGCGGCGAGGTGAGCTTGCAGATGTCCTTTTCGGTATCGCTTTTGGGCGTGCCCACGGTAACGGTGGCAGCAAGCGTCTTGTCCGCGCCCGTGACCTTTGCGGCCACGATGGGCTGGGCATCGGTACCCTTCCAGGTGAGCTTTACGGTGCTGTTGGCGTCGCTGAGCTCGATGTTGTTGAAGAGCGTCTTGTTGACGGTCAGGGTCCTGTCGCCGAGGTTGAGCGCGCCTTTGAAAGGGTAGGCATCGCTGCCGAAGCCCTGGAACGTGAGGCTACCCAGGCCGTCCACGATCTCCGCGCCGCACACGTCGAAGTCGATGCCGGTCGAGCCACCTTTGGAGATGTTCGCGTTCTGGTAGATGGCGGGATCGGTGTTGGAGATGGCGATAAGGTCGGCGTTGGACTCAAAGGTAATGGCCGTGACGGCGCCCAAGTCGTCAGTGATGACATCGCCGTCACCCAACTTGCGCCTGAGAGCCTCGACAGTAGTGATGGGGTAGGTGGTGTTTGCCTGGGCAGCGGCATCCGCGTCCGCGTCATCCGCTTGTTCTTCGTCAGCAGCACCCTCATCGGCAGCCGCATCGTCTTGGGACGCGTCGCCCTCCGCTGGAGCATCGCCGCTGGTGGTTCCATCGATCGTGGAGTCCTGCGATTCGCCAGCGTTGGTAGAACCGTCGCCGCCCTCGGTGGCGCCAGCATCGGCGCCCGGAGTCGTCGCGGCGTCATCAGATGCAGCCTGGTCAGCATCTTGCAGCGCGGTTGCCACAGCATCCTGTACGGAGCGCGCCGTGTTGCCCGCGGCGCGCGCGGCAGAGACAGACGCCTCCATAACGGCGTCGAGCTCTTGCGCGAACACCTCTGTGGAAGGCGCGAGCGCCTGGAAAATCATGATCGCAGTCAGGCATGCGGTTGTTATGCGCTTTGCCGTTCTCATCTGGTCCTACCTCGTTCTATCTCATGCCCCGTGCGGGGTCTCAAAATCACAGATTGCGGTTGGCCTACGCAGCCCTGCACGTAACACCGATGTCATCCCAGCTGCCGGGCGCGGTATCCGTCGAACGGTAAAAGGTAATAATCTCCGACCCGGGATCCATGGTGAACGTAACCGACCTTCCATCAAAGGTCGCGTCGGAATGATTCGTCGCCAAAAATGGGTCAAGCTCAACCTTGTCGCCCCATGTAAGCTTGATTTTTGTTGGCGCGCCCGTAACGGTCACGCGATAGTTGTAAGCGTCGAAAGCGTTGATATCCGAGTTCTTGTCGACCCACTCGCCCGAAACGCCCGAAGCCGTCACCTCTGCACGCTCGGAAGGCGCAATCTTGGCGGCGAGCCATTTTAGGTTGGTGCCAGGGCTATTGGAGCCGACCCGGGCCTTAACGGTAAAGGATGCTTTGTTGAGATCTGCCTTGGAAAACGTAACCTTATAGGTATACATGGTTGCCTTGTTGGCAGGGAAGGAAAGGTCGACCGTGCCGCCCGCCGTCAGCGTGGGCGAACCGCTTATGCTCCAATCTGTCGTTCCCGTCGCCTCCACGCTCAGCGTCGCGTTAACGTCCTTGTCGTTGACCTTGTTCTTGTCGCCCAGCAGATGGTTGTAAATGCGAAAGGTAAAGAAGCAGTTTTCCCCACTCGTGTCGGCGATGACGCTTCGGACGGCAATGTCCCCGTCATTCAGCGTCTCATTCGTGTAGCCCGTAAGCATGTCCGAGGCAAACAGCGCCTGTGACGTGCCCGAGACAGCGACCGACTTAAGGAAGTCGCCCGCCAAAAAGGCCGTGTAGGTAAGGTAGGTTCCCGTCGCAATCGCGACGGCACACAGCAGCACCGCAACTGCCCATAGGCGTTTACGCACTTTAGAAGCAGGGGCCGCCGTCTCCGCGCAGCAAGGCTCTGCCTTAGAATCATCAACCTGTGCAAAGTGCTTGCCAACAGGCCTCGCGATTTCATTTTGCTCGTTCTTGTCTTTCCGCATCTGGCACCCCTACCTTCCTACTTATTAGTTATTAGTGCCGCTCATGCCGCGAGCAATTAGGTAAACCATGTCGGTTTCTTTAACGTTGGAGACTGTCTTTCCGTTTACGGTCACAACGCCTGGATTCCACGTACATTCGATGATGAAGTTCGTGGCGGCGTTGGCTGTGTTGCCATTCCAGCCATCGAGTCCACTCCCTGCGAACTTGTGGTACCGATACAGCGGACGGGCGTTTTCCTGGACGCTCTTATACGTACCGTACGTTGGGTCACTGTCGGAAAGCTTTTTAGCTAAGCTGTTTGTCGCATCCGCGCTATTGATAAAGGTGAACGAAATCGGATCCCCCGTCGTGCTCCACGAATACGGCTGATTGAGCCCGTCGAGGCCGACCACAGTGCCGCTCGTATTACTCGGATCGTTGACCGTCACGTGATATACGTTGATCGTCAGCCCCGTGATATTCGTTGTGTTGGCAACCTGCAGCTCAAACGCTTGACCGCCGGCAGCGGGATCGCCATTGTCGCTCTGCACACAAAACGCGCGACGAATGGTCACGGTGCCGTTGGAGTTTTTCACATCGCCGCGCGACTCGTCATACGAAATCTCGATGGGCTCAATGCTTGTCTGGTTGGGACCCATGATCTTGAGCTGCGCGGGCGTTTGGATCTTGCCCACCGTGGACAGACTTTTGCTGCCCACAAACCACGAGAGCGACAAGCCGATGATAAGAGCGATTGCCGCCAGCAATATCAGGACCGCAAGGGCCTGTGCGCGGTGGTTTTCTATCCAATTGCGGGCATCGACGAGGCGCGTTTGCATGGTGCTCATGAGCTCACGCCCTCCTGAGCGCTAATTCTAAGTTGGATGTATTCGACCTTATTGCCGATCTGCTCGTCGGCATTGTTGTACAGCGCCGAGCAGATGGCGGTGTCGCTGAAGGACATGCTAGACGAAACCACGGGGGCGTTGACAGCACTTGTGCCGTTTGCCGCGCCATAGAAGTAGTTCGCTTTATGCTCGTTCATGTCCGCCTGCAGAGCGCCGTAGTCAGACTTTGCGTCGCCCGCCGCCGCAAACAGATTCTTGTAGTAATTCGTGTTGCCGGTAAGGACGAAGTTCTGAAAGTACTCCGGCCATACCCAGTACAGCGTGACGGGAACAGACTGGTTCGTCGGTTTAGCCTCGTTCCCGCCCTCGCAAAAACTGCTCTTTGGAATCGTGATTTGGCTGTTCGTCACGCGCCCCGAGTAATACCCGTTCTCGCAGCTCGTAAAGAACAGTACATGGCCTTTGATCAAGCCAAGGAGTGCCTCTGCCTCGGGCGCCAGCGTTCCTCCGTCCCCAACAACGCCAACAATGTTCGTGACCTTAAGCAAGCGCGACAGATTGATCGTGACCCCGTCCAGGTCACTCACCAGCGGCTTCACCGTAAATGTAATCTTGCCGCGAGCACCCGGGTACAGAGAGCCCGCGGTCTCGTTGTTGAGGTTGGAGCCGAGCGTTACCGTCATGGCGTCGGTCGTATCCAAGCCATCGATGGCATCCTTTTCCTCGCGCGTGCGCTCAGAGCGCTCGTAATAGCCCACGTGCGCGCCGGACTCACCCTCGCCCGCGGCGGTCAGCGTGTACCGATCCGCCTTCGCCCCGATCGTACTCCCCGTGGCGCTCACTCGGTTATTCGCAGCAAACCAGGCCAGGCATGCAAAGATGGCAACGATGGCAGCCAGCACAAACAGACCGCTCACCAGGAAATCCTTCCAGAAATCCTTGAGGGTCCGCACGTGCTCGTCGGCAGCTTGGCGGTACTCGGCCGCCGTCATGTGCTGCTGGAGCTCGCTATGTCGGTCCATGCCACTCATCGCTTACGTTTGCCCTGCTTGCGGGCTTGCCATCCTTTTCCGCTCGGTCGCGTTTATCCGTTGTTCGCAGGTAGAGAATTCAGGCAGAATACAACACCGTACGATAAGGTAAAAGAATAGCATTGACCTGCGGTTTGCTCCACAACGCAAGCCTTAATGATGTCTTAAAAGTCAAACCCTTGGTGCAAGGGGTCAGGTCACTTCGCACCAACATGGCGCAAACAAACATGACCACTTGCGCCAATCCCCTTGCACCAAATTCGGATTTTCGGGTGTTAGCGATTCGGATTTTCATGTTCTGAGGATTCGGATTTTCGGGTGCTCAAGATTCGGATTTTCTGAACCCGCTGGTCAGAGCACCTCTTATCGACAAAAAGGCGGGGAGCACCGATACGGCACTCCCCGCCCACTCAATACGCGATGGCTTTCTCGGCTACAGCTCGTTGGCCGCGTGATACGCCGTGCGAATGGCGCTCGCGATGTCGGCGGTGCGCTCGCCCGAGCAGTCGCCCACGTAGGTCACGGGCACCGTCACGCCGTCCAGGTTAAACGCGTTGGCCTTGGACCCCACGGCCATCACCACGTAATCGCAGGCGATCTTCACCGGCTCCTCGGCGCCGTCCTCGGTGGTGCGAATGGCCTCCACGCCCTCGTCGGTAATGGCGGTCAGGCGGGTCTTCACGTGCTGCTCCACGTTATGCTCTGCAAAGTCGCTCATGATCAGCGGCAGAATGGTCTCGGACTCGCCCGCGGCAATCTTGTCGAGCATCTCCACGATCGCCACCTCGCAGCCGTGCTGCAGCAGGTACTCGGCAGTCTCGGTGCCCACCAGGCCGCCGCCAATGACGGTGACGCGGCCCGTAAGCTCCACCTTGCCGGCCAGCACGTCCCAGCTCGAGACGACCTTCTCCGAGTCGGCACCCGGAACGGGGATGACCACGTCGTGCGCGCCCACAGCCACAATCGCGGCGTCGGCGGCGTTGAGGTCCTCAGCGGTAGCGGCATGGTTGAGCTCGACCTTCACGCCCAGGCCAGGCAGAATCTTCTCGTAGTACTCGACCGAGCGCATGATCTCGTCCTTGCGCGGAGGCGCGGCCGCCAGCACAATCTGGCCGCCCAGATGATCGCTCGCCTCGTAGACGGTCACGTCGTAACCGCGCTTGGCCGCCACGCGCGCGGCCTCCAGGCCGGCAATACCGCCGCCCACCACGGCGATCTTCTTGTCGCCCTCGCCCGGCTTGATGGCGATGGTCGCCTCGTCGCCGTTCTCGGCATTGAGCACGCACGAGATGTACTTGCGGTTTTGAATCGCGTCGACACAGCCCTTATTGCAGTTGAGGCACTCGCGAATGGGCTCGCCCGTGGCGGCCTTCAGTGCAATGTCGGGGTCGCACATGAGCGCGCGGCCATAGGCGATGATGTCGGCAGAGCCATCCTCCAGGATCTTCTCGCCGGCCTCGACCGAGACCACGCGGCCGACGGTTGCCACCGGCACGGAGACCAGGGCCTTGACGCGCTCGGCCACGGGCAGCGTCCAGTTGTAGGGCATGGCGCCCATGGGCGGAATGGTGTCGCCCATGTTGCCGGTGTGATTTGCCTGTGCAACCTGGATCATGTCGATGCCCGCGCCCTCGAGCAGCTTGGCAAACTCGCAGGCCTCGTCGGGCTGCAGGCCGCCCTTACCGCGCGGCGTGCCGTCGGGGTTCTCCATAATCACAGGGAGCTTGTACTCCACCATCAGCTGCGGCGCGGCTTCCTTAATGGCAGCGACGACCTCGAGCGCATAGCGAACGCGGTTCTCGAACGAGCCACCGTACTCGTCGGTGCGCTTGTTGAGGATGGCCGAGCACAGCGAACCCACCAGGCGGTCGCCGTGGACCTCGATGGCGTCGATTCCGGCCTGCTGCGCGCGAGCGGCCGAGGCGGCGATGGCCTCCTTGATCTGGGTGAGCTGCTCTACGCTCGCCTCGTTCACAAAGTGCTGCATGTCGTGGTGCAGCTTGGCATAGGCCTGTTTGCGGATCTCGTTGGACTCGGCCATCTTGGCGGCAAAGGTCTCCTCGTCACCGGCGGCCTTGGCTTCCTGCGCGGCCTTGGCGGCGGCCATGGATCCCATGACCATGCGGCCGACGCCGGGCACGTCGTACTCGGGGTGGAACAGCTGCAGCGCGACCTTGGCACCGTGCTTGTGGACGGCGTCGGCCAGCGCCTTAAACGTGGGGATCTGGGCGTCGGTCGCCAGCTTGGGCGTGGGGCTTGCGGTCATAACGGGAGCGACGTCGCCGATGACGATGTAGCTCACGCCGCCACGGGCCAGGCGCTCGTAAAAAGCCAGGCTACGCTCGCCAATGGAACCGTCGCGCTCCTCGTAGCCGGTGGTCAGCGGCGGGAACATAATGCGGTTCTTGAGCTCAAGGGGGCCAACCGTAATGGGCTGGAGCAGTTTGGATGCAGGTGCGGTCATGGACATTCCTCTCTTGTAGGCGCGGCGGCGATGGTGCCGCGTAGTTGTCTAGAGGATATGGCATGAGAATACAACAGCGCAACGGAAATCGGTGGATAGCAGGTGGCGGCAGGTGGATGGGACGGGGCGGGGCGTCGGTTTGTCTCGATCTGTAACAACCACTCGGCAAAACCGGGTCTTACTGTTACAGATCGAGACGTTCCTCTCAACCCATCCTCAACAATCTAGATCTGTAACAGCTAGGCCCACTTTTGGCCCCTACCTGTTACAGATCGAGACAAACCAATCTAGCCTGCCGAAAGATCTCAATCTGTAACAGTTACTCGGCAAAATGGGCCCCAGATGTTACGGATCAAGACAAACGGGACCCGCCTGCTAGAAAATCTCAATCTGCAACAGCTGCCCGGCAAAATCCGTCCCTCGTGTTACGGATTTAGACAAACGCGGCCCAAACCGCCGGTATATCTCGATCTGTAACACCTAGCCGCCCAAATCGGGTCCATCTGTTACAGATCAAGATATTGTTTGAGAAGCTGTGGACCGTACCGAAAGATGGTCCCCGGATAACAAAAAAGCTCGCCGGCTAGGCCGACGAGCTGCAAGTTCTTGGTCGCGGGGGCAGGATTTGAACCTACGACCTCCGGGTTATGAGCCCGGCGAGCTACCAGACTGCTCCACCCCGCAATGTCTGGGCGCCTCATGTGCGCAAGAAAGAATATTACGTGGGAGTTCGGTAAACGGCAAGGAAAATCTCGTAGAGCATAATTCCTTCATATTTAAACCCCTCAGCCCATATCACCGTGAACAAATCGCAGCCTAGCGCCGTCGGCGGCGCGTATACAATGGTGCGCGTCCTTTTACGCCGACACCTGGAGTAGACATGCTGCTCGCTATCGATATGGGAAACACGCAGACGGCCATGGGCCTGTTTGACGGAAACGAGCTGGTGCAGTCGTGGCGCATGCCCACTGACCGCTCCTATACCGCCGACGAGATCCACGTGCGCCTGATGGGTTTCTTTAAGATGTACGGCCTTTCGCTCGATGCGGTCGACGCGATTGCCTTTGCGGGCGTGGTGCCGCAGCTCTCGCGCGAGTGGCACGCCGTGGCCGACCGCATTGCGGCGGACGCCATCGTCATCGGGCCGCAGACGGCCGCGGTAACCAAGCTGCGCGCGGCGCGCCCCCAGGCCGTAGGTGCCGATCGCGTCGC
>ENA-ORUB01001641-ORUB01001641.1-human-gut-metagenome-genome-assembly--contig:-NODE-1641-length-23370-cov-3.674845_pt1 | contig 23370 bp, 17 predicted proteins | sample MGYA00241918_ERZ509200 | MGnify/ENA primary metagenome ERZ509200 (study PRJEB26280, sample SAMEA2338853) | human gut metagenome | biome: human gut; feature: human-associated habitat; material: faeces... | reverse complement strand
CTTAGCTCAGTTGGTTAGAGCATCTGACTGTTAATCAGAGGGTCCTTGGTTCAAGCCCAAGAGGAAGAGCTTCCGGAATAAGGGGAATTAGAAAGAAATATGTTAATCGACAAGTATACAAAACATACTATTTTTTCATTGCCTTTAATATTTGATAATACTTTTGTATTAAACGATTTAAAGTTAAATGAATTTATAAATATGTATACTTGTGATATTAATAAACCTGCTCTATCAAATCACATTTTCTTAGTTTTTCATAATATTTCAGATGAGTTCTTAGATAAATTACGAGAACATCATTTATACGCGTGTGATTATATGTTTACTATAGATAAAGTTAGATACACTGCAATCGCATTTGAAAAAGCATTTACAATATTTTCTATAGTAAATAAGATAGATCATGGATTGTATAATAAATTATTATATGAAGACAAACTTAGAATACTCAATTTTTGGAAAGTAAGCATTAATTCTAATATGCATAAATATCTTTTTAATGAAAAAATAGTTACACTAAAACCTTTAAGCGAAAACATAACAGAATATAAATAGAACAAAATGACCCTAGGTCTCTTGATAGAGTTTTTGTTATTTTACCATAATAGTATATATGCCGGTGCAGCGTTTCTACAAACACTACACCGGCATATCTATTAACTATTCAGAGAATTTTAGTTTCTATTCTGACGTTTACGTTCTGTTTCATCCAAAATAATCTTACGCATACGCATATAATTCGGAGTGATCTCAACGTATTCATCACCTTTGATATATTCCAAAGCATCTTCCAAACTGAAAATAGTTGGCGGAGCCAAAGAAACCTTTTCATCAGAACCAGAAGCACGCATATTCGTCAACTTCTTAGACTTCGTTACGTTAACTACCAAGTCATTGTCTTTTGTATGTTCTCCAACTACCTGACCTGCATAAACTTCTTCTCCCGGAGCAATGAAGAAACGACCGCGAGACTGCAAGTTATTCAAGGCATAAGCATAAGCCGTTCCGGTTTCCATTGCAATGATAGAACCGTTGGTACGACGCTCAATATCACCTTTCCAAGGTTGATATTCCAAGAAGCGGTGAGCTATGATTGCTTCACCGGCAGAAGCCGTCAGAGCCGCATTATTCAGACCGATGATACCACGAGAAGGAATTGTAAATTCCAAATGCATACGTCCGTTCTTGCTTTCCATCATCGTCATCTCACCTTTACGTTTGGTTACCATATCGATGATACGGCTTGAACATTCTTCCGGCAAATTAATAGTCAGTTGCTCAACCGGCTCGCATTTTACACCATCAATTTCCTTGATGATAACCTGCGGCTGACCTACTTGCAATTCGTATCCTTCACGACGCATCGTCTCGATCAAGACAGACAAGTGCAATACACCACGTCCGTAAACCAACCATGAATCAGCAGAATCAGTCGGTCTCACACGTAAAGCCAAGTTCTTATCCAATTCTTTCTGCAGGCGTTCATAAATATGACGAGAAGTCACATATTTACCATCTTTACCGAAGAAAGGCGAGTTATTGATTGTAAAGAGCATAGACATCGTCGGCTCATCAATGGCAATGGTAGGCAAAGCTTCAGGTTCCAGAGCATCGGCAATTGTCTCACCAATCTCAAAACCTTCAATACCGATTACGGCACAGATATCACCTGATTTCACAGACTGTACTTTCGTACGGCCCAATCCTTCGAATACATCGATTTCCTTAATCTTTGATTTTACCTGCGAGCCATCCCGCTTACACAAAACGATATCTTGTCCTTCACGTAATTCTCCGCGATGAACACGTCCCACAGCAATTCGTCCTACGTATTTAGAATAATCCAATGAAGTAATCAACATTTGTGACGGACCTTCCAATACTTGCGGTTCCGGAATATATTTGATAATGGCATCCAATAACGCCGTTATATCCGTAGTAGGCTTTTCCCAATCTTCCGACATCCAACCTTGTTTGGCAGAACCATAAATAGTCGGGAAATCCAATTGTTCTTCGGTTGCATCCAAGCTGAACATCAAATCGAACACCATCTCTTGTACTTCCGAAGGACGACAGTTCGGTTTATCTACCTTATTAATGACAACAATAGGCTTCAGACCAATCTGAATGGCTTTCTGAAGCACGAAACGAGTCTGCGGCATCGGGCCTTCGAAAGCATCCACCAATAACAAACAGCCATCAGCCATATTCAATACACGTTCTACTTCCCCACCAAAATCAGCGTGCCCCGGAGTATCGATAATATTAATCTTATATCCTTTGTAATTAATAGACACATTTTTGGCAAGGATTGTAATACCTCTTTCCCTTTCCAAATCATTGTTGTCAAGGAACTGATCCGGCTCAGCCTGTCCTTCCCGGAAAAGCTTACCAGCCAATAACATCTTATCCACGAGCGTTGTCTTTCCGTGGTCCACGTGCGCAATAATCGCAATGTTTCTTATCTTTTGCATTGAAGACTAATTTATTGGGTGCAAAAATACGACATTTCTCAGAATGTAGAAGGAATATTATACCCAAAAAATAAAAAAAGAGCAAGAAATCATTGCAGATCAAAAAGAAACACCTATCTTTGCATCCGCTTAAATAACATAGTATTAATTTATTAAAGTAAGAAAATCATGTATTTAGATTCAGCAAAGAAAAAAGAAATCTTCGAAAAGTACGGTAAATCAGCTACTAACACAGGTTCTGCTGAAAGCCAGATCGCCTTGTTTACTTACCGTATCGCTCACTTGACTGAGCACCTGAAAGAAAATCACAAAGACTTCGCTACTGAACGTGCTTTGAAAATGTTGGTAGGTAAACGTCGTCGTCTGTTGGATTATCTGACAAAAATTGATATCGAAAGATATCGTGCTATCATCAAAGAACTGGGTATCAGAAAGTAATTTTACTTCTCTTATAAGTTCATAAAAAGGTCACTTCGAAAAGAAGTGACTTTTTTTATTTCCCTTTGTTTTCCCGTTATTATTCATAACGAACGGCTGTTCCGGCTGCCGTAACCATCAGCATACTTCCTTCGCCGCCTACAGTTTCATAATCAAGATCGATGGCAATCACCGCATTTGCGCCCAAAGCGGCTGCCTGTTGCGACATCTCCTGCAAAGCCGTTTCCTTGGCTTCCCGCAATACTTTCTCGTACGAACCCGAGCGTCCGCCCACAATATCCCGGATGCTGGCAAAGAAATCTCTGAAAATATTCGCACCAATGATTGTTTCGCCCGAAACAATTCCATAATAAGCCGTAATCCGCCGGCCTTCAATGTTGTTTGTTGTAGTCAGTAACATAATTGTATTTCTATTTTATCCAGGCATCAAAGGTCTGAACCTCTAATGCCTTGCTTATTAATTGTTTTCTATTGAATTACGGATGAACCGCCGTCATCTCGATCTCCAAGGTTCCGCCTTTCACCAGGTCGGCATGCGGGAAGAACAAGGAATCCAGGACTTTTCCGTTCAGCTTAGCCTCTTTCACATACTTGTTTTCCGGAGCATTGTTCTTGACAATAATCTGGAAATTACCTCCGGCAACCGGGATTGTCGCTTTATCTACCATCGGACGACCGATTGCATACACCGGAATTCCCGGACAAACCTGATAAAAGCCTAAGGCACTCAATACATACCAGGCAGACATCTGACCACAGTCTTCGTTCCCGATGATTCCGTCCGGCTGGTTCGTATAGAAATTACGCATGATAAAGTCCAAACGTTCCGCTCCCTTCCAAGGCGCATCCGTCCAATTGTACAAATAGGCCATGTGGTGACTGGGTTCGTTTCCATGTGCATACTGACCGATCAGACCCGTAATATCACCCGAAGCCTCGGCTCCATCGATTTGAGAAGAAGTCGTAAACAAAGTATCCAACCGTGTTTCCAATTCTTTCTTACCACCAATCTCGGCAATGAAGTTGTCCATATCATGCGGAACAAAGAAACTCCATTGGAATGCGTTTCCTTCGGTATAATCACTCTTCATGTGAGATGAATAACGCGGATTAAACGGTGTACGGAAAGAACCGTCGGCCATCACACCGCGCATCAGCTTCGTTTCCGGATCCAGATAACGCTTATAATAGGAAGCTTTCTCCTGATAAGCTTTTGCCAACGTATCATTTCCGGCTTTAGCCGCTATCTGAGCGATACACCAGTCGTAATAAGCCATTTCCAATCCCCACGAAACGGATTCCGGAATAGAATCAGCCGGAACAAATCCGAATTTATCCTTATAATACGTATGTCTTGTGATCAAGTCCAACTCTCGTGTTCCTTTAAATTTAGCAGCCAAATCGTTGCGGTAAACAGAGGAACGGGCTCCTGCCTCTGCCCAAAGATTCAAATCTCCTTTTGCTAAATCCTTAGCTACCAGATCAGCCAATACGGATACCGCCGGATAACCTACCATACATCCGGTATAACTGGAAGCCAATGGCCATTTCGGCAAGATGGTTCCTTCCATATAACCCTGCACCAACGCATTTCCCATATCCGAAGCCAACGACGGATTGATAATCGTCATCAGCGGATGTAAGGCTCGGAACGTATCCCACAAAGAGAATGCCGTATAATTCGTATAACCGGCAGCGGCTGTATGTACTTTCTTGTCCATACCTAAATAACGGCCATCTACATCCTGATAAGCAAACGGAGCGATCATCGTATGGTATAAAGCCGTATAGAAGTTCTTCCGGATCACCGGATCGTTGGTTTCGATCTGGATCTTGTTCAATGCCTTGTTCCAGATATCAGCCGATTCGTCACGAACCTGATCGAAGTTCCATCCCGGCAATTCGGCTTCCATATTCTTTTCCGCTCCTTCCACATCCACCGGAGAAAGTGCTACTTTTACCAATAAAGGCTTATCCGATTCCTTGAACCGGTAGTGGAACTTCAGATCTTTATCGGAATGCAATTTGAGAAACAAGGAATCCGAACGCATCTTTCCATCTATATACTGATAGATCTTGGTCATCGGTTCAGAGAAAGTCACCCGATAAGAAACGGAATGGAAATGCGCCCAACCCTGTGTCTTATACGTTCCTTCTACCGTTGAGTCGTTGACCAGCTGATAATCATTGCTCACCAATTTGTGTCCCCAGTTGGGTTGAAGCACATGCCCCAAGTCCAGCATCACCCGACGGTCTTTCGGATTATCGAAAGTATATCGGTGAAAGCCCACCCGGTCGGTAGAAGTCAGCTCGACATTCACGCCCAAGTTTTCCAACCGTACGGCATAATAGCCCGGAGTTGCCTTCTCCGTCTCCTTCTTGAAGGTAGCCACCGGCTTGATCGAATCGCCTCCACTGAACGGAAGCAGCAGGACATCACCCAAATCTCCGATACCTGTTCCCGACAAATGCGTATGACTGAAGCCATAAATCTGATGATCGTCATAATGATACCCACTGCTGGCATCCCAGCCCATGATATGTGTATCCGGACTTAACTGCACCATCGCATACGGACGCGTAACTCCCGGGAATGTATGCCCATGAAAACCGGTTCCGATAAACGGATCCACATACTGAACCTCATCAGCCAATGGCTGCGATTCCGGGTTCTGCTGACAACTCGTTGCCAAACCCATCATGGCAACAGATAATAAAAATAAATTCGCCTTCACTGTGTTATAGATTTAGTATTAGTTATTGTCAAATCTTATTCAGCAAACTTACATATTTTTATTGACTTACTCAGTATTCCGGAGTCAAAAAAGAGAAATGCAAATCAAAGATCGGATGAATTATTTCCTACCTTTGCAGCTCATTTATACAAATCAGCTATGTTTACTGTCATTGGCATCATGTTTGCCGGTATTGCAGCCGGATACTTATTAAGAAGCGTTTCTATCTTGCAAAAGATCGGGAAACCTATTTCGTACACCATATTCGCCTTGCTCTTTTTATTAGGCGCTTCCGTAGGGACAAACCCGCAAATCATCAATAACCTGAGTACATTGGGCCTGCAAGCCTTGCTGATTGCAATTGCCACGACCTTAGGCAGCGTTTGCATGGCGAAGATCGTCTATCACTTTTTCTTTGAGAAGAAAGGAGGCGAGAAATGATTGGCAGTATCATTGTTGTCGGATTCTTCATCTTGGGTTGCCTGCTGGGCTGGGCCGGTCTTTTACCCAACTGGATCATGGATGCCGACCTTTCGATGTACGTATTATATGCCCTGATGTTTCAAGTCGGACTCAGTATCGGCAGCGATAAGAAACTGAAAGACATCCTTCGAAGCATCCGTCCGAAATTATTGCTCGTGCCTTTGGCTACAATCAGCGGCTCTTTACTATTTGCCGCCCTGATCAGTCTGGCAATCAGCCGTTGGAGTGTATTCGACTGCCTGGCTTTAGGTAGCGGATTCGCTTATTATTCCCTCTCTTCCATCCTGATTACCCAGCTGAAAGAACCATCCCTCGGCATTCAGATCGCTTCCGAATTAGGAACCATTGCATTGATCTCCAATATTCTCCGGGAGATTTTCGCCCTGTTGGGTGCACCCATCTTCCTCAAATACTTCGGGCGTCTGGCACCAATCTGTGCCGGAGGAGCCACAACCATGGATACAACGCTGCCCATTATCACCCGCTACTGCGGCAACGACCTCGTATTTGTTTCCATCTTCCACGGGATTCTGGTCGATTTCAGCGTACCTTTTCTGGTATCCTTCTTCTGCCAGTTATAACGAAGTCACCAAGTGTGCCTAAAATAAATAACCACCCGCATGCTACATGACAATACGGGTGGTTATTCATATCTGGTTTATTCAAGAGATTATCCAATCATCCATTTACTTTTCGGGAGATAAGATAGGATCTTTGTAGCTATATAGCAACTCACAAACGTAGCGATAGCGATAAAAGGGATGGCAGCCACTGTAGGCAAAGCCAGAACTTCCTTACAGATACTAGTCCACATGCCCAGCCAGAAAATATGCATCAAATACATTCCATAGCTCAACTTGGAGATGTCAAGAATCAGACGCGGCGTTTCCTGCTGCTGTATGCACGAGAACATAAGAAACATTCCGGTAGTAAGTAATACACAATTAATCGTACAGAAAGCCCATCCGATCTCTAAAACCGGAGTAGAATGGATTACACCCGGAACGGCCTGAACATAGAATGACAATATTGTCCATATTGCACCAATCACCGTTAAAAGCAAGCCAACATTCAAGCGTTTGCTCCGGCTCCAGTCAAGATGCACACGTATGTAATGAGCCAAAACGAGATAACCAAGATACCCGGAAAAATACCAAAGCATATGATATTCATTCCAGAAACATTGTCCCCATACTTCTCCGAAGAACCTGTTCAGATAAGGAATACAGGTAGATATTAAAAACAACAGGATAAAGAAACGCTCTTCTTTAGCCGTTGCTTTATTTATCCAGGGTGAAATCATTGGAATAAATAAATAGAGACTAATTAGCGGATACATAAACCAAAGATGTCCGGCCAACGTCGGGAAGTTCAACAGGATACGGGATAAATCTTTGACCGAGGTTTCCGTATGAATCTGTCCCCATAACAAGGGAAGAGTACTGTACAAGATCATAAAGATGAACATGGGTGGCAAAATATGCGTAAACCTATGTTTATAAAATTGCCACATGTTCTGCTCAGCTTTCATAGGGACAAGAAGAAATGCCGAGACAATCATAAATAAAGGAACAGACATTCTTGAAAATCCATCGTATATGGAGACCCAAAGTCTGTCCGTTTCGTTATTCAGTAAAGCCTGAGGACCCACCATATCTGTTGAACCGGGTGCTCCATAAAAGTTCTCACTCGCGTGTACCAACATAACCAGAAAACAGGCAAATACACGCACATAATCAAGGAATACAATTCTCTTCATTATAAATTAAATAGGTCTATAAATTGTTTTCAATTAAGTCTTACTATCGAGCCTTGATGCCTCATCTGAATCAAATATAAGCTTATCCTTCGTCACCCAGACGAAGAATAAGCTTATGCTATTATACCGGAATAATTCCTTTTTCTGCCAATAACTTCAATCCCAAGTCTTTCAACTTGAACTTCTGAATCTTTCCACTACCTGTCATCGGGAAGGTATCAACAAAGAAGATATATTTCGGAATCTTATGACGGGCAATCTTTCCACGGCAGAAGTCTTTCACCACATCCTCAGTCATAGTTACACCATCATGCAAGATAATAAAGGCACCGACTTCTTCACCATACTTCTTCGAAGGTACGGCTGCCACCTGTACATCTTTCACTCCTTCCAGATGATATAGGAATTCTTCCAATTCGCGCGGATAAATATTCTCACCACCACGAATAATCATATCTTTGATACGACCGGTAATCCGATAATTACCGTTTTCGTCTTTTACTCCCAAGTCACCGCTATGCAAGAAACCATTCTCATCAATGACTTCGGCTGTTGCTTCCGGATTGTTATAATATCCTTTCATCGTATTATAACCGCGGTTACACATTTCGCCCTGCACACCGACCGGACATTCTTCGCCCGTTTCCGGATCGATCACGCGTACTTCGGTAAATTCAAAATCACGTCCTACAGTTGTATAACGCACTTCTACCGGATCATCAATCCGAGAATGCGTCATACCCGGAGAAGTTTCGGTCAGTCCATACACACTCGTTACCCGCATGAACATCTTCTCCTCTACCTGCTTCATCAATTCAATCGGACACAACGAACCAGCCATAATACCGGTACGAAGTGAACTCAAATCAAACATATTGAACATCGGATGATTCAATTCGGCAATAAACATCGTCGGAACCCCGTAAAGAGCCGTACAACGTTCCTTATGTACGGAAGCCAAAACTACCAGCGGATCAAACTTCTCGACCATTACCTGCGTACAACCATGAGTCAATACGTTCATGGATGCCAATACCACACCAAAGCAATGGAAAAGCGGCACACAGCAGCACAACTTGTCTTCGGAAGTAAACTTCATGTGTTCTCCTGTCAGGAAACCGTTATTCGTAATATTGTAATGCGTCAGCATCACACCTTTCGGGAATCCGGTTGTACCCGAAGTATATTGCATATTCACAACATCCTGACAATCGACTTTGGCTTTTGCCTCATCCAAGACCTCATCGCTGATATTCTCACCCAAGAGCAGCAATTCCGGTGTATTATACATACCACGGAACTTCTCCTGACCGATATATACCACATTCTTCAGTTTCGGGAAACGTTTACTCTTCAGGTAACCGCGCTGCGATTCCTTCAGTTCCGGAAGCATCGTATAAACCATGTCAATATAACTGCCGTCGAAGACACCATCAGTAATACACATGGTATGTATGTCTGCATTCTCAACCAAAAATTCCAGCTCGTTCTGCTTGTAATTCGTATTGATCGTAACCGCAACCGCACCAATCTTGGCTGCCGCAAACAGGAATGTCAACCAATCCGGCACATTGGTAGCCCAAATACCGACATGCGTGCCATGTTCCACACCAATGGACAACATACCTTTTGCCATCCGGTCAACCCGTTCGTTAAACTCTTTCCACGTAAACCGAAGGTCACGGTCTGAATACACAATATATTCCTTGTCCGGCGTAACAGTAGCCCAATGTTCCAGCCACTGTCCCAATGTCTTATTCTGTAAAGCTAACATAACCTGATCCCAATTAATACGGAGTATAAATCACACCCAGAATCCGAGCCGAGGCATTCTTGGCTGCATGAACATGGTGAGCTACAATCGAATCATAATAAATACTGTCACCAGCTTCCAGCTGATAGGTATTCTTTCCATATACAATTTCCAGCTTACCTTCCAAGACATAGATAAACTCTTCACCTTCGTGCGAAGATGTAACGAAGTTTTCGCCTTCAGCCGACGGAGCCACATCGATCATAAACGGTTCCATATGACGTCCCGACTTGTCTTGTGACAAAGAGTGATAAGCCATATGCTTACGACCTTCCGTATTGTTGTTGGTAAATCCAATACCGTCGCCAGCCATGTCACCTTTGCGGCAAACTACCGGTCCTAATTGAGATTGGTCATCCAAGAAAGTTCCCAGGCGAACACCCAAAACACGCGCTATCTTAATAAGCGGAGCTAGTGATGGAAAATCAACATTTCCTTCAATCCGCTGAATCTGTTCTACACTTAAACCTGATCTTTCAGCTACATCTTCAATAGAAAGCTGCTTCGTCTCACGTATATGTTGGATCTTTGATCCGATAATTTTGTTGTCTTTCATTTTTGTACTATTATTATTTAGGCAAGACAAAAGTATATTATTTATTTATTATTTCAAACATTTTGTCTGATTTATCTTTTAAATCATTATTGATTCGCCAAATATTCAGATAAAAATAAAGCAGTCAATATTCATTGACTGCTTTTAACTTTAAATTCATATCACTTCTGAATAAGAGATAGCGCAAATCCGCCTCCAGGAGCGAGGTCTATCTGTAAAGAACGGCTACGCTCTACGGTTTGTTCCGTCTTCTTATAATCAGCAGCCTGCTTACCGGCATTCACACCATCCGAGAATAGTACGGCTTCATAGTTGCCTTCTCCCAAGAAAGATAAATCCAGTTTGACAGTCCGGGCATTCCAGTCAGTCAAACCTCCTACATACCAATTCTTTCCTACCCGACGAGCCGTAACAATATACTCGCCCATCTTCCCTTGAAGCACTCGTGTCTCCTCAATACCGGTATTGGGAACAGAACAGATAAAATCAACACAAGGCTGTTCCTGTCTGTAAATCGTAGGATTATCAGCCAGCATCGTCAGAGGTGAATCATGAACGATATACGTTGCCAGCTGATGACAGCGTGTTCCCTGACTCATCGGATTGTAATAAATCGGCTGGAAATCCTTTTTCGTTGCATTGCGCATGGCTCCAGGAGTATAATCAATCGGCCCACACATCATGCGGATAAACGGCATCGTAACATCATATTCCATCATATCTTTGTCCACCGTGCTCCATTTCATTTCTTCCATGCCAAACACCGATTCGAAGTTGATAATATTCGGGAAAGTCCGGTTCAAACCGGTCGGCTTATAAATACCATGCAGATCCAGTGTCAGATGATATTTCGCTGTCATCTCGGCAATCCGATAAACCATTTCAACGCCCGTCTGATCATCCCGGTCCAGAAAATCTACTTTAAAGCCACTGATGCCCATCTCTGAATACTTCTTGCAGGCTTCTTCCAGCTGATCGTCCAAGACATTAAATACCGTCCAAAGAATCAGGTTAACGCCTTTGGATTTTCCATAAGCAATCAATTCTTCCAGATTCAATTCTGGAATAACCGTCAGCATATCACCGCTCTTCGGATTATACCAACCTTCGTCCAATACCACGTAACCTATCTTGTTCTCGGCGGCAAAGTCAATATAATGTTTATAAGTATCCATATTAATGCCTGCCTTGAAATCAACATTCCAAATGCCCCAGTCGTTCCACCAGTCCCAAGCGACCTTACCTGATTTCACCCACGAATAATCACCGATCCGATTCGGAGAAGCCAACGCATAAACCAGATTATTCACCGGCATCTGCGTATCGTCATCCGTAATCGCCATGATTCGCCAAGGGAAAGAACGAGTTCCCTGACAACGAGCTATATCATCACTCCGCTTTGTTACATACTTCATGGCACGTGTACTATGCACTCCATATTCTTCCGGATATTCAGCAAAGTCGGCCTTTAAAGCATGAGCTTTCGGATCAGCCACCACAAACATACCCGGATAATTCTCCAGATCAGATTCCAGAATCGTCACCTTAACGCCATCGCCACAATCAGCTGTTACCGGCAAGAAGGCAACTTTACTGTTATCCGCCTCACTGATTTTGCTTACTGCATAAATATTCTGAAAAGCCATGGCGTACGGATCCTTTTGGGATGTCGTAAACGGAAGATAAACCACATAATCTTCTACCCAATTGAAATCCGCCTGCTCGTTACGGACAATGATATCTTCCTTTTTCTTTGTTTCCCACCGATAGGCTACCCCATCATTATACACCCGAAAGACCAAGGCATAATCACCTTTAAAGGTCACATACATCTCATTGTAAGACACATCGAACGACGGACACCGATAATTAAAGCAATCCACATGCTCTTGAAAGGCCTTCTGTTTTACCTTCTTCACTACAGGTGATTGCCCCAAAATGCCATTACTCAGTTCCAACGCAATCTGATTCTGTTTCATCAATGTTTTCCCATGATACATGACATCATACGAAATGTCCTCTTCCACTACAAGCTTCATCTGAATCGCTTTATCGGGCGATGAGACTACATACTCTTTGGCATTCAACACGTTTCCAAGGGATAAAACCAACAGGGAAACCAGGGTTAACAAACTTTTCTGTACCATAATTATATGCTGTTTAGTTATTCATATTTATCTGTTACTTGAACCGTTGCCTGACCTTTGCTTTCCAAGCAGATCCAACCATCCACCACAGAAGGATTCTCTACCTTCTTGCCATTCAACCAATAGTCAGAAGTCCGTAGGAACGGCAAACGGAATTTAACTGTCCAGGAAGAATCCAATCCGTTTACCTGATAAGTTACACCAGAATCAGCAGAACAAACTGCCATATCAAACTGCGAATCACTTATCCGCTGATTAGTTAAAGTATACCGATCCCATCCCGTCGGGCACTGGGGCTGTAACAGTAATTCTTTCTCCGGAGCATTCGGTTTGATACCAAATACATATTGTATTAAAGGCACAGCGACACCATATATCGTCCATTCCTGACAGAAACAACCATAATCCGGCATCATTTCGGAAATCGAACCCGGCATTACCCGATTAAAAGTATTGGCAATCTGATTGACATGCACCAGTGCCCGGTCAATTCTATTATATCTTGCCTCAGCAACTGCCTGTACACCGGTTGAGATGGTCATATTATGTTCTTTGTTAACCGCCGAAAGATATGGTCCCCACTGACTGGTCATATCATTCTTTTCCATTCTTTCCAATGCCATAATAGCTTGTTTCTCCGGAGCAATACCGGTTTCAATCGGCGTATTGATCACCCAATTTCTATTAGTAGACCAACCATGTTCATAATCAGGAGCAAAAGATGCGAAATATGTCTTCAAATCCTCATAAAACTTTTTCGTCTCCGGATTCTGCTTAAACTGATCAATGGCACCATCCACAACTTGAAGGGCATCTTTGGCAGTTCCATAAAAGTCACAATACAAAGACGTCCGTTCATCCCAAAAAGCCGTATTGATCTTTGCCTTCAATTGATCTGCCAAATGCTGGTATTCTTGCTGCAAAGAAGTCTCTTCAAAGATTTCTGCCATCTTCGAACCAGCTTCCAAAGCCTGCTGTGTATAGACGGCAACGTCTATCAGTTCCGCATTCAAACCTTTTATTTCAGTTATTCCATATCCTTCGGGGAAAAGATTCTTGTTGGTGTCTTTTTCTACCATCAACCAGTTCAAGCCTTGTTTGATAAAAGGATAAAATTCTGCCAGGAAATCACGGTCGCCTGTCCATAAATAGGTATTCCAGACAGCTGTGATAAAATGAGCCGTTTCCTGGGTATTTCCCGGATTTACAATAGCTCCGGAAGGAACGATTTCATGAATTACCCGACCATTGCCATTACATTTCTCTGAATACTTCTTCAGCAAGCGCAAGGTGGATTTTGTGTTCTCAAAATCACCCGTAGCAAGAAGTCCTTGCAACGCATAGGAATTATCCGTTCCAAACCACCAGATATAATGCGCAAAGCCGGCACCGAAACCTTTTCCAATGGCAGGCACATCCAATAACAACCACTCTGTATTGAAGCGAACCCAATTATAAACTGTTTCCAACTTCTTATCAGGAAGAGACAGACAAGATCTTTTGGATAGATCGGCATAATGCGTTTCCTTATCGGCCAACAAACGTCCGGCATTTGTCCGCAAAGTCTGATTGGCTGTCTCAGCTTCTTCCAAAGACAGATCCGAACCAGCAATATAATAAGACTGAGTTTCTTTCTGAGATGCCGGAATCTGTAAGGTATTCTCTATCCGGAATACAGGATTATATACCGCATTACTGTCTTCTACACGCGATGCCTGAGCAGTTTCCAAGTTCGGCACTGTCGTCTGGTTTGGATTCAGAAACTCCTTCTTATCAGACTTCGTACTCGAATACTGACTGTTTTCTGCATCTGTTGACACCACAACAAACCAATTGTTTCGTAAATCACGCGCAACAATTTGTCCCTTTTCCTGGTCAACCCACAACGAATCAGGAGCATTCTGCAAACCAGCCTGTTCAGAGAAAAAGCCAGCACGCAAATCTATTTTCCCTGAAAAAGTCAATTGCAAGTTCAAAGCCTCCGAGCCTCTATTTACGATATCATATTTTACCTGCAAACTGCGCTCTTTTTCCGGAACAAATAAAGTACAGACGACATCTGCCTGTAAACTATCCAGCACATACACCCACTGAACTTGATGAGGGAATGTAGTAAATCGGGAAGCTTTAAGGTGATCCAAATGAATGTTTTTCTCTGGCGCTGCAACAGTCAGCTCAAACTGATCCAACAGTTTGATAGGTTGCGTCCAAACACCGCCCATTTCGCCTTTCACATGATCACCCATCGGTGGGAAACTGCCATCCTGAAATCCGACACAATACATTCGGTTTCCAGCAGTCACATACGGTTTGGCTAAATCTCCTACATTAGATTCTTTAAACAAAGAAACCGAACTTTCCTTTTCCTGCTCACACCCCAACAGGAATACGGCACCAACTAATAAGCAAGCTATATTTTTCACGGCTGTATATATACTAACTCTGTATTTGTGATGCTAAAAATACAGAGTTTTTATCTTATAACCACTCTTTTGATAAATAAATTTATCACTATCTCTATTACTCAAGTAATTTATCTATTTTCGTCTTTATTTTTAGTTGTTTCACCAATGTGAATTAATTAATTCACATATATGATTTAATTAATTTACTAGTATGAATTGATTGCATCACACTTGTGAATCAAATAATATATAACTGTTTTTTCAAGAGTTTCATACGATATTCGCATTAATTTACAACTGTTTTTCAATAGATTAGTTCTTGTATTTTCACAAAATAGCGCAAATAAAAACAATGATTAACCCAGTTTACGTACATAACAGACTTTAATATTAGGTAATTCAAGTTTAAGTTGACAAGGGAAAATACTTGTCAACTTGTTCCCTTGTCAACTTGTTTTCTTTATTATCTACTATATCCTTTATCTACATAACTTTCCAACAAGCCTTTAAGTTCCTCAACCTTTTCAGGTTCCGACAGATAGAGGTTATTTGTCTCCATCACATCGTCCGCCATATTATAAAGCTGACCTTCAGGGCCATTCTTTAAAGGCTCGAGATTATGCGGGAAGCTGAAACCACAGGAGCCCAGTCCGTCGATAAATTTCCAGTTTCCCTTTTTTATTGCCAGTTTACCGGAACCGGAGAGATATATTATGTGATCACGAGTCTGAGCAGAAAGATTCCCTTTCAATATTGGTAAAAGACTAAAACTGTCTTCTGCGCTACCGGAGGGTAATGGCTGACCGGTAATTTAGGGTATGACATTGTAGTGTGAATTCGATATACAGTCCAATAATAAGTAGGTACTCATTATTATTTTATAACTCCTATAAATAACCTAAACTTGAGCTATACAAAAAAATTGTGAACACTTTCTCAATTCATTATTTAATCTTTAATCAATATCCTCATATATAATTTCCCTAAAATTCAAGAACTTTACATAAAATAAAGGAAAGAGCAAACACATAACTTGATAATATATAGACGTAAATCTGCGTGGGGACCGAATCTTAGTTAATTTATTTACGACCCCACGCATACCTAAGATAGAACATATCTACCAGAAATTATATTATTTACAGTCTACACACGTCAATTATTAAATTCTTTTTTCTTAACATTCCAACCTTTAACTACCCATTTTCCTGATTTAGGCAGATTTTTATTGGAAGTTTCTATTGTTACCTTTTTTGATTCTCCAGGAAGCAAAGAAAAGAAATTGTCAGTATAAAAACTAGGTCTGACAGGACAACCATTTTCATCAAGATATTGCAACTGTACAAAGAATGCAATTGTTGATGAAGGATTTTTCAATTCGATTTCAACTATCTGGTATTCATCTTTTCCAGATACATTTAATTTCGTTTTAAGACTCACAGGTTTCAACTTTGACAAATCTTCAAAACCAGAAGCATTAGGTCCAGTCAACGTGTGTTTTCCTTCATATTTGTCATCCGAACGCCAGTAAAAAGAATTTGCTACTTCTTTTCCCGATTCATCAAATAATCTTAGTTTAATGAAATGTACGGATGTTATGTTTTTAGGAAAATCTATTTTAAAAATATCATTAACTACACCATCTTCAGGTATATTTATTATTTGAGACTTTTGCCAAACCTTCTTGCTATTCAAATCATATACTTCAGCTAAAACCTTATAATTGGCAAACGATTTATAATAATCATTATAAACAGAAACCGTATTCTTCAAATAGTCAAACTGTGCGTGTAATGGTTCCAAGGCATTTTGTGTATGATAAAGTGAAGCTGTCGGCTCCAAAGAATAATCCCACATTCTGCCACATACCTGACTTACAGGGCAATTATGGTACCAAAACAATAAACCGGAAGCATATCTGTTCCCATAATCATACTTGTTGTAATTCCATACTTCCCATATTGACTTGGAATTCATTGCACCTACAAATTGTCCTTTCATGGCAAATTCATCAATAGACGAAGATTCCCCATATTGATTGGTAAGATCCCTATACAGTGTAGTCATCAAATGGAAACCGCCACCATCATGATAGTCCCAAACCTCTTTATTGATAGGCCACAAATCTTTCTCATCCATAATCTCACGCAACGTTTCCACTGTAGGTATCGTTGGCGCTCCATACTCCGGATTAAAACCATCAACTCTACTTCCACGCTCTGAAGCAGTATTTTCGTAATGCTGCATAGGATTAACCTGCTTATACGGACTTCCATCATGAACTCCGTCACACTCAGATTGCATCTGATATCCAAGTGTTCCGTCAAGCTTACAAATCAAATCTTTTGCCCCAGACATTTCCGTACTTTCATTGGATGATACATAATATGCAAGGGAAGGATGATTCCTTAACCTTTTCACAGTTGCCTCAAGATTACTCAAATATAGAGAGGCATCGTGCGGATGCTTTGTATCTCCTGTCATCCAGAATTCCTGCCATACTAGAAAGCCCATTTCATCACAAAGCTGGAAGAAATAATCAGATTCAGCTATACCTCCACCCCACATACGTATAAGGTTGATACCTGACTGCTTTGTGTATCTCAATTCAGCATAAGTGCGTTCTTCCGAATTTCTCAACATAGCTTCCGGTATCCAATTTGTCCCTCGAATGAATATTCTTTTACCATTAACATAAAACTGTCTTGATTTATCGGGAGTATTCTGGTCTGAAGTTATTTCCCTGATACCAAAACGGGTTTTCACAGAATCAGAAACCTTACCGTCAACATAAGCTGTTAATTTCAATTCATACAATTCTTGCTTACCCTTGAATATTGGCCACCAAAGGCGAGGATTTTTTATAATCAATTGAGGAAAATCTTCAGGTGCAAAGCTTATTTCTTTTGTTTCTCCACGAAACAGTTCTACTTCTTTACTGAATGTTATTCCTTCTTCCTCAATTTCTCCCTTCACTATACAAGTAACATTACGTTGTGTCGGATTTGACACCTCAACACTGACAGTTTCTTCAGCTATATTATAATATGGTTTGTTCAACCTCGAACGGATATAAGGATAACGCAATACAGCCTTGTCGGTTGAATAGATACTGATATTTTTCCAAATACCAGTATTTCTGTCTCTTATTCCGTCATTAAAAGTAAAATCCCAACCAACACTCATCAGCATTGTTGTATTCAAACCAATATTACCGTCACCACCATTATGAAACTCTCCTGCCGCTCCCCATTGTTTCGGTTTAATAGTTCCAGGAATATCAACCGGATATACTTTAATGGCTAAAGCATTTTTACCACCTATATTGGCAAAATCCGTGATATTTATACAATCAGGTTTGAACATTCCGGACATATTTCCGAGCATATGTCCATTTACCCATATTTCAGCCCTATAGTTAATTCCATCGACTTGAAGCCAGACAATCTTTCCCTTATAATTCTGAGGAAGTTCAAATTCCGTACGGAACCAATATGTATAAAACTCCCGCCCAGTTTTAGCCAAGTCAGGAATAATACCCTTGTCCAACTTATTGTTCAAACCATAATAAGGCTCAGGATAAATTTTATTATACACCAATGAATTCAAAACAGTTCCAGGAACAATAGCAGGCAGCCATGATTTTTCCTGATAACCCGGTTTCGATATATCACCGGCAACACCTTTCGCCTCATCTGCTTTTACCATTTTCCAGACGAAACCACCATTATGTTTTTCCTTAGAATCCAAATAAATATGATTAGGGTTACGGTAATAGTTTGGAGTCTGGGAATTTATAAAGCAAGTGGACAAAAGGAGAAATATGAATGTGAAAATGTTTTTCATATAATTCTTAATTAAATCTATTTATTATTTAAGGCAGACTATCACCCGGAGTCTCTACAGACGGGTCATAAATTGCCACACTAACCTTAGAATCTGCACAACCGTAATATAAAAACCATTTCTCTTTAAAAAAGACTAAACCCTCAATAAAAACGGTACCATCAACATATTGACCACTTTTCTCAAAATCCTCCATCGGACGGAAAAAAGGGACATTTAGTCTTTCCAACACTTTCAAAGGGTCTTTTGAATCAAACAATATTTGTCCTGCACTATAAGCTCCAGCAGTAAAACGCTTATCACGTTTACTATCATCATTATGATTCTTTCCGTTATACAGCAATACTATACCTTTATCTGTTAAAATGGCAGGAGGTCCGCATTCTGTTAAAGCACTATCAAAATATCCCTGACGAGGTTTTACAATTTTCAGCAAGTCTCCATTTTTATCCAGAATAGGAGTCCAATTAATTAAATCATCAGAAGTTGCTGCAGCGACCCAATGTTCCCCCCAGTACATAAAATATTTGCCATCAATTTTAACTAAAATCTGTTCACCATTCTTTATTTCATTCAACATTGAACCTGATTTACATGCCAAATCTTTAAATTTACCATTATAAGCTTTAGCAAAAGCTGGACCGTGTTTTTCCCAATGTTTGAGATCCCTGGACGTAGCAATGCTAAGCCTCGGAACTTTTCTGTTCCATGAAGTATATGCCATAACGTACAATCCATCCTCTGTTTTAGAAACACGAGGATCTTCACATCCTCCAGGCCAATCATATTCCTTCATATTATCATTTGACGGATACATTACAGGAGTAGAATACCTCACAACATTTATTCCATCGTCTGATTCTGCCAAGCCAATACGAGAAGTACGTTTTCCTATTCCGACTGCAGAATTATCTTCAGCACGATAAAGAATACAAATTTTACCAGCTTTAATTGTAGCAGCAGGATTAAATACATCACTTTCTTCCCAAGCAATTTTTTCTCCTCTCATAGGGCAGTCAAAAATACTTGAAGAATTTGGTGTAATAATAGGATTTACTTTTTCTGGTCTAACAAATCCTCCTAAAGCCCACTCCGGAAGAATATTCTGCCCCTGCATAAATAACGGTAAGAATATTGATACCAACAATATAATACTTTTTATCATAATAATATAAATTTATATCTATGTCGTTTTCACATAATACATAATGATATATAATATGCAGATATCCACATAATGGATATCTGCACAACAAATATTACTTAACAACGACCTCGCTTATTGTACTATAATTAATTATGCCTTCAGTTTTTGCACCAATACGAAGATATATCTTATTTCCATTAGACTGTATTTTATATAAATTATTCTTATACACTTCGTCATTTGCTAAATCAAAGGAAATTGTACCCTTTGTTTCTGAAACAGTTTGTTTAACAGCATAATTCGCATTACTACCATCTACACCTGGAGCAAAATTCCAGTATCCGTAAACTTCAGAAACTTCAAAATCCGGACTAGTAGGTGTAACCTCATAACTAATCTCAATCTTTTTGCCAGTCAATTTTGGTTCAGCTGTTATGCGCGCATAAGGCATAGCCTTTAAGTCAAATGTCGTCTGACCATTAATAGCAACAAAGTCCTCACAAGGAGATACAAACGGGCCATTAACAACAATTTTATATTCACAATTAAATACTTTGGAATTTTCATATGTTCCATCCATCTTCGCATAAAAGTCAACAGACTGTGTTGCACTTGTATTCTGTTCAAACAGATTAATAATCACACCTGTTGAGCCTTGAACAGGAAGAGGTATTGGTTCATTAGTCTCAATATCCAGAATTTTTCCTCTTATACCACCATTAGGTGCTTCATAATTATCCAAATCACTTAGACAGCTGCTCATACACAATGAACCAATTGCCAGAAATAATAAACTTATCTTTTTCATTGTTACTCAGTATTTAATTAGTTTGTATAGCCAGGATTTTGAACCAAATTAGGATTTGAATTCATATCATTCTGATTAATTTTTGTATAATAATTCTTTTTCAAGAATATACGCACCTGTTTTGGAGAATTGTATCCTCTTTCAAGAATATATTTACCATCACGGATATCATACCAAGGATATAATGCTGTACCTCGGAAACCATTCAAACCTCCTTGCTGGACATCCAAATGTGCAATTCTCCAACGTTTCATATCCCAAAAACGATGACCTTCAAAAGCTAATTCTACACGACGCTCATGGCGTATCTTCACCATATCTATGTTACCAAGTAAAACGATACCAGCTCTTTCTCTAATTTTATTGACGGCCTCCAATGCTTCAGATGGTTTATTTAATTCAAATGCTGCTTCAGCAAAATTCAAATAAATCTCTCCTAGACGAAAAACAGGCCAAGGTGTTTCTGATTTTCCCATATTCATATCTGTTAATGTTTCATCAAAGAACTTTTTCTGATAAAAACCAGTCTTTGATGCATCTCCAGCATCTGCTCCACCATCTTTTCCCGATGTATTATATGTTACCCCATTTATAACAACCGTATTATTTCCATCAGGTTGAGTAGAAGCTTGATATCTTTCATTATCCGAAGCAATAACCCCTCTAATCCACTCAACATTTGTACTTTGACAAGGAGAACCGGGTAAATAAACTGATGCAAATAAACGTGGATCCTTATTTGCAAAAGCATCGTATGGACTGTCAAAACGAAGAGGTTTTCCTGACGCATCCTCCAATTTCAATGTACCTACTGATCCATCAACATATTCATAAGATTCAACTAATTCAAGTGTTGGAGCCATACCACAACCCCAACCGCCACCACGGTATGAAAATGGAGCATTACGTTTATCCCAATCATGACCTTTTCCTCCTGCTACATTATACTGTTTCTGAAATATAAATTCTCCATTATCACCGTTACCTTTGAGGAACATATCACAGAAGTTCTGAGCTTTGTCATCAGGCTTGCTATTATATAAAGCATAATTATTAGATTTTATTATACACTTTGAGGCTTCATATGAAATTTCGAAAAAGCGATCTGCTTCTGAACTTGGAATTCCAACAAGTCCGTCCAATTGAACTGTTCCATAACGAGCAATTGAACCGGCATATAATGCTGCACGAGAACAAAGAGCAAGTGCTGCATATTTATTTGCACGATATTTTTCTACAGCATCTCTCATTTCAGGCAAATCTGCTGAAGCTTCTTGGCATTCCTTAACTATAAAATCATAGACTTCAATTTCTTTGTTACGTGGAACCATTAAAGCCTCAATATTATTAGGATCATACACCTGTGGTTCACTGATGATAGGAACACCTCCATATCGTTTAACCAATGTAAAATAATGCATTGCCCTTATGAAACGAGATTCCGCTAGAAGTAGCTTCTTTTCAGAATCGGCAAGAGATGTAGCTTCATTTAACTGATTTATGAAATCATTACAATTTCTGATATTTTTATAACGATCAGAAAATTTCTGTTCAAACAATGCATCCTCATAAGTATAAGTAGAATTACCATTATCCCAAAGAGGTTCTTTTTGAAAAGACCCTTGTGCTTCATCTGACATAGAAGAAGGATTTAGAAGTCTCCAAGAATCCCTATACCAATAATTAAAATCCTCTAAAACCATACCGTCATACAAATTAACCATAACAGCATTTATCAACTTCGGATCCTCCCAAACTTGTTTAGGAGTTATAATGTCAAATGATTCCTTTTCCAAATAATCTGCACAACCGGCAGAAACTAAAAATAGAAACCCAATGCCTATACTTTTTATTATTGTTGCTTTCATTTCTTTTTAAAATGTTAAATTTACACCAAAATTAAATGTTCTCATCTGCGGATAATAACGGAATGCATTATTATTGTTTTCCGGGTCCATATACTTCATTATACCATCCCTGTTAGTAAATGTAGCTGTATTGAAACTATTCACATATACACGCAAATTGTCAATTCCTACCTTTTGCATCCATTCTTTAGGGAAAGTATATCCAATCTCTATTGTTTTTAATCTCAAATAATTAGCTTTTTTTCGAGTCCATGTACTATTAGATGTATTTGCAGAAAATCCCGTTGGTCTAAGTGCTGGCATATAACCTGAAATCCACTCACTATATGGATCGGAAGGATCTTCTCTATGCCAACGATCCAACCATATAGTAGAACCATTACCTAATCCCTGCTGTATAAAAGGAGACATAAAATCACCTGTCATGAAAATTTCATGACCTGCCGCACCTTGGAAAAATAATGTTAAATCAAAACCCTTATAGGAACCATAAAGATTCAAGCCATAATACATACGCGGAGTATTACCATGTCCAATAGGTTGATCATCCTTGCTATCAATAATACCATCTCCATTCCAATCCTCATATTTCAAATCACCTGGCATTAAAGATTTATTTCCATTACCATCCTGTATTGGTGAATTTAATATTTCCTCATAACTTGAAAACTGGCCTAGGCAATATTTACCCCATTGGATATCTTTATAACGGTTATTAGTATTATTACGCCAATCATCATACATATTGGCAGAAGCTGCTCTTTCTACGTGTTCATTATAAATACGAGTAGTTGAAAAGTTAGCTTTAACATCATACGTAAAATCACCTATGCTAAGTAAGTGATCTAAATTATTTATATATATCAGTACTAATATGGGCCATTTTCC
>ENA-ORUB01001634-ORUB01001634.1-human-gut-metagenome-genome-assembly--contig:-NODE-1634-length-23560-cov-12.709424_pt1 | contig 23560 bp, 25 predicted proteins | sample MGYA00241918_ERZ509200 | MGnify/ENA primary metagenome ERZ509200 (study PRJEB26280, sample SAMEA2338853) | human gut metagenome | biome: human gut; feature: human-associated habitat; material: faeces... | reverse complement strand
GCGAAAAAAATCGCCCCGATGCCATAATATTACGCCAATTTAAGGGATTTTATAGTTTAAAAAAGAGACCGTTTCCGTCGCGGAAATGGCCTCTTGAATAACTAATCACACTTTCAACACCGTAGGGAATTATAACTTATGCGTCGGCATCTCCGCCGATGAAAAAAACGAACTATCACACAAAACTAATGAGTCATTTCTTGAAATGCTGTCTTCTTTTTAGAGGCAACGTTTCAAGGGTGCCGAAGTGCGTTATCTCCATGTTTTGAAGCGACAACAATTGTGCCAATGCGCCGATGTGCCTCAAAAATGTTTGTAATCAATATGTTATAAACGAATCTTTGCGTAATCTGTTTCTCAAACTGGGGAATTTTTCCACACGATGAGGTGTCGTAAATCCTCACTTTGTGTGGCGGAATATGTCAAAGTCCGTATTGCTTTATCTTGTTGTAGAGCGTTTTGCGGTCCACTCCAAGCAGTTGAGCCGCCTTGCTCTTGTTGTATTTTGTCTGTTGCAGGGCCTCAATGATGCGCTCCCGCTCCTCGTCGCTGTTGCGCAGATGCAGCGATGCCGGAGCCTGCGCTTGCGGAGCCGCCTCGTCGGCAGGTGCTGACGCCGGGGTAAGACCGTCGGCAAAATCCCGAGGATGAATCAACGTGTCGGCGGCAAGCAGAGTGGCGCGTTTCACGAGGTTTTTCAACTGCCTCAGATTGCCCGGCCATGCGTAGTCCATCAGTATGCGCTGCGATTCAGCGTCGAAACCCTCCACGTTGCGGTCGAGCTCGCGGTTGGCTTGACGGAGGAAGAAGTTGGCGAAGAGCAGTATGTCGCCGCCACGCTCGTGGAGTGCCGGCATCTGCAGCGTGAACTCGTTCAGGCGGTGGTACAGATCCTCGCGGAATGTGCCTTTGGCTATTGCAGCCTGAAGGTCTTCGTTGGTGGCGGTGACAAGACGCACGTCGACATCGATTTCCTTGGTGGCGCCTACAGGACGCACCTTGCGCTCCTGAAGCGCACGCAGCAACTGCACCTGCACCTCGTAACTTAGGTTGCCCACCTCGTCAAGAAACAGTGTTCCGCCGTTAGCTTCTACAAAGGCACCTGTCTTGTCGGCAAGCGCGCCGGTAAACGAGCCTTTCACATGGCCGAAAAATTCAGATGCGGCAAGCTCTTTGGGTATTGAACCGCAGTCGATGGCGACAAACGGCTTGTCCGCCCTCTTGCTTTGACGGTGGATGCGGTGGGCTACATATTCCTTGCCTGTGCCGCTCGCGCCGTTGATAAGCACCGACATCTGGGTGGGAGCCACCAGCGACACCATGCTGTACAGTTTTCGTGCCGCCTCGCTCTCGCCCTCAAGAAAATCGGGGTCGGAGTCGTCGGCGCTGTCAGTGGACGGTTTTTCAGCCACGTCGTTGTCGGCGGTTGAGCAGTTAGCCAAGGCATCGTTTATTTTTTGCAGCAGCAGGTCGGGCTTTATGGGCTTCGACACATAGTCGCTCGCGCCTTCCTTCATTGCAAGCACTGCATTCTGGATGTCGGCGTAGCTTGTCATGATGATTAGCGGGGCGTCGATGCCTTGCTCCTTTTTCCATGTCAGCAGTGTGATGCCGTCATCGTCGGGCAGGCGGAGGTCGGACAAAATCAAGTCGAACGCAGTCTTTTCAAGCAGTCGTTTGGCGGCAGTCACGCTGCCTGCTGTCTCTGCTTGAAAACCCTTTTTCCCGAGCCATGTGCGCAGCATCGTTGAAAAAGTAATATCGTCTTCTACTATAAGTATTGATTGCATTGTCGTTGAGGTTTTGTCCTTGTTGATGATTTCACAAAGATAGTCAACCACGCGTTAAAAAGCAACTGTCTTGTGTTAATTGTTGTGATTTGTATGGGCATTTGCGTATTGGCGGAAGATATTTGCAAGAAAAGAAAAAAAGTGCGATATTTCGGTTGAAATTGTAAGAAATGGACAAAATACTTGAAATATTGGAAAAAGAGGGTCTGACATCGTTGGAATTTGATTTGACGGTCAGTCCTGAATTATATGTACGCACGCGTATTGAGCGCGGCGGCAATCGAGGAAGGGCATACTATTTTGTGCGTAGTGGCGACACTGCCGAAAGGGGAGAGGGAGCGTGTCCCGACGAGGCGTTTGCCAAGATTTTAAAAGAGTTGGTGGATGCGGCGGTGTCGGGAGAGCCTGCCGCCACCAGCCATCGCCTTGCCGTCAACGACGGTGGGCAGACAAGCGCGCTGACTGCCGGGCAGCTGACAGCTGTGGCGGAGTCGTTGGCATGCCACGTCGACGAGCTTTCGCTCCTCGACAATTTCAAGCCTTATATACGCTGACGATTATCGTTGCATGTCGGTCAGAGCTTCGAACGCACGCTCGATGATGGTGTCCACGCCTCGTTGACGGTCGGCATCGGTCATGTCTGTCTGGCAGCCGTCGGTTGGCTGCACGCCAAACTCCGTGAGCTGTCGGTCGGCGTCGTAGATAGGCGCCGCGCTGAACCGCACGCTCCAGCCGTTAGGCAGTTCCGACGTGAACGGCATTCCGCATCCGCCACCTGTGGCATCGCCCACCACAACCACGTTGGGCAGACTCTTCATTATCGACACGAAATTGTTTGCGGCGCTGTAGGTTGAACGGTTTGTAAGCACGGCTATCGGCTTTCCGGTCCAATGCACCCTGCCTTTTGCCGGGTCGATGTAGTAAGCGTATGGCTCGGAGAAATCGTCGTGTCCGGATCCGGTCTTGTGCGAGATGTATCCTGCGAGAATGCGCTTGTCGATGAACCGCGCCACGAGAGTCTCAGCATTGGTGATGATGCCTCCTCCGTTGTCGCGTACGTCGATGATCAGACCGTCGGCAAGGGCGAGCGTTGCCAGCACGTTGTCAAGGTTGCCTTCGCCGATGCTGTAAGAGAACGACGGGTAGCGCATATAGGCATAATTGTTGTCGAGGATGCGGTATGAGATTCCGCTTGTGCGGCGGTAGTCGAAGTGCAGATAGTGCTCCTCCACAAGCCGCTCGTCGTAGTTTTGCGGGAATTGCTCCCAAATCCAGTAGCGCGACGTGTCGAATGATGACGACAGGTTGGTGTGTCCGTCTTTAAGCTCTTTAAGCATCTCGGAGCATACGCGGAAAAGCTCTTCAGAGGTCATGCTGTTGCTGATTTTTGCGGCATATCGGTCGTGCACCTCCTGCCAGTCTACGTTTTTGTATTGAAAGAAGCAGTAATGGCGGTCGAGAGCCGACCACAGCGCCTCGAAATTGCCTGTCGGAGTGTCGGCAAACTGGGGCTCGTCGTGGCATGCCGTGAGGCTTGCAATCGACAGCAGCATAACCAATATGTTTAAGCAGACAGTTTTCATATTCAATAAGTTGCTGATATTATTTTTGCACGTTCAGGCATTGCTCGGCGCGTGTCAATCCGCAGCGATTCCCATTGAATTCCCACCACGAGGCTGTGTGTGGCGCGGCGTTGGCTGATGTTGTTTTCCCAAACCGTCGTAAACTCATTGCGGTATCCCAGGCGTAGCGACGACGTGCCGAAATGGAAGTCGAGGCATACGGTGTTGTCCATATCGAAACGGTTGTGCCAGAACCCGAAATTAATGGTGTTGCGATAGTTGCCGAGATACATCTCATAGAACGATTGGTCGTAGTCGGGAAGAAAGAAACCTCCAACCACCGGCAGCGTCGCCTGCCAGCGCACCGTCATAGGAAGCCTGCCGGCATTGAAGCGGTAAGCTGCCATGCCGCTTGCTCCGGCATAGAGGCGTATCAGCGGCGAGCACACATTGTTGGAATTGCGGGGATTGTAGGTCACGCCTCCGCGGAAGCCGATGCCGGCGCCGGCATGCAGCGTAAGCCCCTGCGCCACGCGCCATCGGTGCAGCATGGCGAAATTCACATCTGCGATGATGGTGTGGAGCGAGTTGTTGCCGGCGGGGTTCGACGGATGGTCGTAGGTGAAACCTGCCTCAATTTTGTTTGTCCACCGCTCCGGGTTGAAGCGAGATGCGCGTTGCCTCTCAAATCCTATGCGCAGATGCATTCCGTCGTAGAACAGCGGGCTGAGATACGTGTCGAGGCTGTGTGTCGCGCCTGCGTCGATTGCCACAGTCACTGTGGATGGACGCAGAACTGTGGAATCCTGCGGCTCCGCCTGTCCGCATATCGCAGCGGCAAGTAGCGTTGCCAATATCGACAGTCTCAGGCGCATCATTCCTCGGTTTCGTCGTCAAACAATCGTTGTTGTCCGGTCAATTCATCGCGCACGTCGTTCTGGTTGATAACGTCGTCGCCGTCCACGCTGTCCACATCGATATCGACAGCCGGAGCTTCAAGTTCTTCCTCCGGCATCTCGCGCGGCTCAATTTCCTCGATGCTGTCCATGTTGAAGTTTGTGACGCGTTTGCCTTTGGCTTTGAAGCTCTTGGCGCCGATAAATTCTTCAGCGTCGATTATGAGAGGCTCGCGGAATTCGTCGGCACCGCCGAAGGTCACGCGGAAGCGCGGGTATCGCTTGTCGGACAGCGTAATCAGTGAAGAGTCGGGGTTGTCGCCGATGAAGCTTTGCTTCTTCGATGCTGCCTCAAACGTGAAACGCTTGATGTAGGGGTAGCCCTGGTCGGCATCGTTGAGCACGGCTGTCCACACCTTGTTCTCCTCGAATTTCTCGATGAGCAGGATGTTGTCCTCATAGTGGTTTCCGGCGTCGAACGAAGATGTGTAGAATTGTCCGTTCTTGAGCACGATCAGTATCTTGTCGTTGGCGTTGAACTCGCCGAGCGATGTGCCGCGGCCGTCGTAGTTCAGACGCAGCACGTCGGGGTCGAACCACACCTCGCGGCCGCCGAGCGTCGACACTCCGCGCTCTTTGAGCGATATGCGGTGCACCTCGTTTTTCGTCACCATGTTGCCCATCGCTTGCTTGCCCTTGATGGCAAGGTCGGCAAAGTTTATGTCGAACTGCAGCACCTTCAGGCGTGGTTTCTCTTTCAGAGTCACGCGCAGCGTCTCAGCCTCGCCGTTGGGGTTGGCGGAGAACCACCATATCTTAGTGCCTTTTGTGCCTTGTGTCATGTCATATTCCTTGTCGCGCGTGATGCCTATCACGGCGAAACGCTTCATGTAGACCACGCCACCCTTGCCGTTCTGGTAGACAAGATTGTAGATTGTACGCTGGTCGTTGCGCTTGAATACGTTGATATACAGTATGTTCTTGCCGACGTAAAGTTTGTCTGCCACTTTAGTAACTTTGTATTTACCATCCTTGTAGAAGATAATCACATCGTCGATGTCGGAGCAGTTGCACACAAACTCGTCTTTCTTCAGTCCGGTGCCAATGAATCCGTCTTCGCGGTTGATATACAATTTCTCATTGGCTTCGGCGACGCGCGTCGCCTCGATATTGTCGAAACTGCGTATCACGGTGCGGCGTGGATAATGGGCGCCGTATTTATCTTTCAGATGCTTGTACCAGTCGATGGTCACTTCGACCATCCGTGTCAGCTTGTCGTTGATAACGTCGATATGGTCTTTCAGCGACTGGATGTAGGTGTCGGCGCTGTCAGCGTTGAATTTAAGGATGCGCTTCATCTTGATTTCAAGAAGTTTCAGGATGTCGTCGCGTGTCACGTCGCGCACAAACGATGGCTTGAAAGGCTCCAGACGCTTGTCGATGTGTGCCACAGCCTCGTCGACGCTTTTGCTCTGCTCATACTCCTTGTCTTTATAGATGCGCTCCTCGATGAATATTTTCTCGAGCGAGGCGTAGAGCAGGCTTTCACGCAGCTCTCCGCGCTGAATCTCGAGCTCGCGTTGCAGCAGGTGCTTGGTGGTGTCCACACTGTGGCGCAGCACGTCGCTCACCGACAGGAAATGCGGCTTGCGGTCGGAAATCACGCAGCAGTTTGGCGAAATGCTCACCTCGCAGTCTGTAAAGGCATAGAGCGCGTCGATAGTCCGGTCGCTCGACGTGCCAGGCAGCAGGTGCACGATGATGTCGGCGTGTTTCGCCGTGTTGTCGTCCACCCGTTTTATTTTGATTTTTCCCTTTTCCTGAGCTTTGATGATAGTCTCGATGACGCTTCCCGAAGTGCGTCCGAACGGCACGTCGGTGATTTCCAATGTCTTGTTGTCGATTTTTTCGATTTTTGCGCGCACGCGTACTGACCCTCCGCGCTCGCCGTCGTTATATTTCGACACGTCGATGAAACCTCCGGTAGGGAAGTCGGGATACAGGGCAAACTCCTCGCCGCGCAGATATGCTATCGCAGCGTCGAGAATCTCCACAAAGTTGTGCGGAAGGATTTTTGACGACAGACCGACGGCGATTCCCTCCGCACCCTGCGCAAGCAGCAGCGGATATTTCACAGGCAACGTCACCGGCTCGGGCTTGCGTCCGTCGTAGCTCACGGTCCAGTCGGTGGTCTTGGGGTTGTAGACCGTCTCGATGGCGAATTCTGAAAGACGCGCCTCGATGTAACGTGGCGCTGCGGCGCTGTCACCGGTGAGAATGTTACCCCAGTTTCCTTGCGTGTCGACAAGCAGTTCCTTCTGTCCGAGCTGCACGAGGGCGTCTCCGATTGAGGCGTCGCCGTGGGGGTGATACTGCATGGTGCTTCCCACGATGTTCGCCACTTTGTTGAAGCGACCGTCGTCGAGTTCCTTCATTGTGTGCAGGATGCGCCTCTGCACGGGTTTCAGACCGTCCTGGATGTGGGGCACGGCGCGTTCCAGAATCACGTATGACGCATAGTCGAGAAACCAGTTTTGGAACATTCCCGACAAATGCTTGCTTTTGTCTTTCGGAACCACATAAGTGGAGTGAGCCTCGGCGCCGGTTGAGGCGTCGTCGATTTTTTCAGAGATGTCGTCTATTTCGTCTTCTTTCATAGTTGGGTCAGTTTTTTAGGCTTCTGGAAATATGTTTTTGTCGTTAAAAAAGTAGGTTATTTACCAAATAAATACAATTTCAGAGGAAAGCCTCTGCAAAAATAAGAAGAAAATCGAGAAAATTTATTTACTTTGCACCTTAAAATAACGAAAAGGTGGTCAGCAGACCACCGGAACATTGAATTTATTAGAAAAAACAAGATAAAAAATGGCACAAGAAGATTTGTTCAAGAAAATTGTGGCTCACGCCAAAGAGTATGGTTTTGTATTTCCGTCAAGTGAAATCTACGACGGTTTGTCGGCTGTTTACGACTACGGACAGAATGGCGTTGAGTTGAAAAACAACATCAAGCGCTATTGGTGGGACGCCATGACGCAGTTGAATGAGAATATCGTTGGTCTTGACTCAGCTATATTCATGCACCCGACAATCTGGAAGGCTTCCGGACACGTCGATGCGTTCAACGACCCGTTGATCGACAACCGCGACTCTAAGAAACGCTATCGTGCCGATGTGCTTATCGAGGACGAAATCGCAAAATTCGACGATAAAATCAACAAGGAAGTAGCAAAGGCTGCAAAGAAATTCGGAGAGGGTTTTGATGAGAAACTTTATCGTGAGACAAACCCGCGCGTGCTCGAGCACACTGCAAAGCGCAACGAGCTGCATGAGCGCTATGCCAAGGCGATGAACGACATGAACCTTGAGGAATTGCGTCAGATTATCCTTGACTACGGCATCGTATGCCCGATTTCAGGCACAAAGAACTGGACTGAGGTGCGTCAGTTCAACTTGATGTTCTCGACAGAGATGGGAAGCACTGCCGACGGCTCTATGCGCGTCTACCTGCGTCCGGAAACGGCTCAGGGCATCTTCGTGAACTTCCTTAACGTACAGAAAACAGGACGTATGCGCATTCCGTTTGGTATCGCACAGATTGGCAAGGCTTTCCGTAACGAAATCGTTGCGCGTCAGTTCATCTTCCGTATGCGTGAGTTCGAGCAGATGGAAATGCAGTTCTTCGTGCGTCCAGGCGATGAGCTTGAATGGTTCAAGAAATGGAAGGAGATCCGCTTGAAATGGCACAAGGCTCTTGGTCTCGGCGATGAGAAGTATCGCTACCACGACCATGAGAAATTGGCTCACTACGCCAACGCCGCAACCGACATCGAGTTCCTTATGCCGTTTGGCTTCAAGGAGGTTGAGGGTATCCACTCGCGTACAAACTTCGACCTCAGCAACCACGAGAAATTCTCTGGCAAGAAGATTCAATATTTCGATCCAGAGCTCAACCAGAGCTACGTGCCTTATGTAATCGAGACATCAATCGGTGTGGACCGCATGTTCCTTTCAGTTTATGCTTCTTCTTATGAGGAGGAGAAACTCGAGAACGGCGAGACCCGCGTGGTGCTTCACCTGCCGGCTGCTTTGGCTCCGGTTAAGGCCGCTATCATGCCTTTGGTGCGCAAGGACGGACTCCCAGAAAAGGCACAGGAAATCATCGACTCGCTGAAGTTTGATTTCAAGGTGCAATACGATGGCAAGGACTCTATCGGCAAACGCTACCGCCGTCAGGATGCAATCGGTACGCCGTACTGTATCACTGTCGACCATCAGACTCTTGAGGACAATACCGTTACCATCCGTCACCGCGACACGATGGAGCAGAGCCGTGTTGCCATTGCCGACATCGCCGGCATCCTCGACAAGGAGGTGACAATGAAGTCGTTGCTTAAGAAATTGCTCTAAGAGGATAACTAAACCAATAGATCGGTTATGAAGATAAAAACATTGTGGATTGTGCTTGCGGCAGTGGCAGTGCTGTTGCTGATTTTCGGCGGTTGCACTGTCGGCAAGTACAATACTCTTGTTGCTGACAGCAACGAGGTGGAGAACGCTTGGGGCAAGGTGCAGACTGCATATCAGCGCCGTGCCGACCTTGTGCCAAACTTGGTGAGCACGGTGAAGGGCGCCGCTGCCCATGAGGCAAACACGCTGCAGGCCGTGACCGACGCGCGCGCGAAGGTGGGAACGGTCAACATCACCGCCGACCAGCTGACCGAGGAGAACTTGAAGAAGTTCCAGCAGGCGCAAAATGAGCTGTCGGGCGCGTTGAAGTCGTTGCTCGCTGTTTCGGAGGCGTATCCAAACATCAAGGGCACGGAAAACTTCCGCGACCTTCAGACGCAGCTTGAAGGCACCGAAAACCGTATCTCAACGGCGCGTGTGGACTACACAAACGCTGTCAACAAATACAACAATTCCGTGATGAAATTCCCGGGCAACATAATTGCCGGAATGTTCGGATTTGAAAAGAAACCGCAGTTCCAAGCCGATGAAGCGGCTCAGACTGCTCCAAAAGTAGAATTTTAATGAAAAAATTTCCTTTATTGGCGTTGTTCCTTCTGGTGCTCTCGGCGTGCAAGCTCGATCCGGTGCGCGACGTGTGGAAGTACTATGAGGACTGGCGCAATGAAAACAATGCGTGGCTGGCACAGCAGGAGGCGCGCACAAATGCCGACGGCACACCTTACTATCAGAAGGTGGTACCGGAGTTTGACCGCAACGCCTATGTGCTGATTCATTACTTTACCGACCGTTCGGCAACGGAGGGCAACTTGTCGCCTCTGATTTCTTCGACTGTCGACGTGAAGTATAAGTTGCTTACGTGCAGAGGTGTCGGCGTCGACTCCACCTACTTGCTGACGTCGCCTGCCGACAGTGTTTACCGCTCTGTGTTGAGTGCCAACATCACCGGTTTCCAAATCGCGTTGATGGCTATGAACGTGGGCGATTCGTGCGAGGTGGTGATTCCTTACCAGCAGGCTTACAGCAACTCTGGCAGAGGCACGATCATGCCTTACTCGCATCTGCATTATTTCTTGAAACTCAAGGATATATATAAGTATCAAAAGAAGTAGCAGGCAATGAAGCGTTTGGTCGTTATCGCAGTGCTGTCGGCTCTGACATTGGCGGGTTGCAAGACAACGGAGAGCAACTATCGAGAATCGTATGAGGCGGCGGTGCGCAGCCGCAATGCCGCGGAGGCTGATCTCGACAGCGTTGTCGAGCCGACAATCCACAACAAAATAATGAAGGCTTCGCGTCCGTATGTGCAGACCGTCGACGGCTGCTCGGCATTGTATCTTGAAGGCAACGTGTGGCAGGCGTTTGACGACGATGTAAACAAGATGAAGCGCTACAGCGTGGTTGTGGGTGCGATGCGTCAGATGTTTAATGCAAAGGCGTTTTGCACGCGCTTACGGCAGAACGGGGCGAAGGCTTACGTGATTCAGAACGGGGCGAAGGACTATTTCGTCGTTGCCGAAGGATTTGACACGTTTGCCGAGGCTGCCGACTATGTGAATCACATTGACAAACGGCTGAAGATAAAAATCCCTTTGAAGGAGCCGTTCGTTTATCGCACAATACGCTTGTGACGGACGAAAACAAATAGTGAAGCCTTCAATGCCGCGGCATTGAAGGCTTTTCAGCAATAAAAATATGGATATGCTGAAATCATTGATGATAGTGGGGTGCGGCAGTTTTGTGGGCGGAGCGTTGCGCTATCTGCTGACACGCACTGTGCAGAATTGGATTGACGGATGGATGCCTGCCGGCACGTTGGCTGTCAACGTGCTTGGCTGCTTGCTGATAGGTCTGTTCTGCGGACTGTCGCAGGAGTGGATGCCGCAAAGCCTTAAATTGTTTCTTACGGTGGGTTTCTGTGGAGGGTTCACCACATTCTCCACGTTTATGAACGAAAACATGCAAATGCTGCGCATTTCCGATGCTGCCGGCATGTGCCTAAATGTCGTGGTCAGTCTTGTGGCTGGCTTTGTCGCTCTCTATGCCGGCTATCAGGCGGCGCGACTCTTCTGACCTGCAAATAGTTAAAGTAATAGCTATTTATACATTCCTTCAGTATGACGGCGCTCGACCATCTGAAGAGTAAGGAGCGCAATGTGTTGCTTGGTCAGAAAGACTTAACACGTTCTTGGCAGGCGAATATCCGCAGGTGATTTTTGTATTAATATGGATTTAAAGCAGTTATAACGATTTTTTAAATATTTCCACAAGTGGAAATATTACAGTAGTTCCACATATCGTATTTCTTTTAATTGTAACTACAATAGTACAATCTTATACACCACAAAATTTTCCTGTCAAAATATTATCACTATTTTGATATTTTGGAGTAAATCCTTTGGCTTTTAATTTACTTATAAAGACTGTAGGAGTTTCGCCCATAGATATTCCATTGAATTTCATGTGTTGGGCATAGTTAATATTCACAGTAGATATAATAAATAAAAGCATTAAAATATTCTATTAATCATAACTTTTGTTTTTTTTTAAACCATTCTTTAGCTTGATTTATGGCATCCCACATTTCCTTAATTTTGCTGCCGTAGTCATATAAATATCCTTCCACTATACGCTCTGTATCTTTATAAAGCTTGATTATTGTATAGCTTGTACAATAAGAATCTTCATCAATTATTAATTTAGACAATAAATCATCAAATTGGGGATATTCGTCTTTTTTAATTATTAATGAATCTTGGGGTCCATATAAACAAGATACTGGAGTAATTATTATTTTATCAATTCCTTCTATATTTGAGATATCTAATACTCTACCTGTTTTCGTAAATAATATTTATTTATCATTATCTTGTTTTTTATCTAAATTTTCATCAATAATTCCAAGAGGCTTTCCATCTAAGAGTTCGGGAATACCAATTGACTCATCCAAAGCGCGATAACTTGCGACTGCATATCCAATCACACAAAATGGAATAATTATAGGAACTACGAAGATAAGCATAGCAAATGCAATAATGCGATATTTTATATCCGAAAGTGTATCCAAAACTTTAATTACCTCCAAATGGCGTAATAAACCACGGACTTTTTGTAATAACGGGTGTTCCATAATAATCTACTGTTTGTAAAGCGGTATTTGCCAACTTTCATAAGGGTAAAGTTATAATATATATATTAAATAATCAAGTAATCAAAGTAAAATCATCCACATTTCGTGGATGATTTTTTGGCACAATTCTTGTTTTTGTGTAAATAGTAGATCGTTTTGACGCTCTGAAAAGAGAATAAATGACGCGTCGTTAAGATTTTAAATTAAAAATTTGAAATTGTTAACGAATGAAAAAATCTACTATTAAAAAACAAGTCTTTGTCAACGCTTACAAACGCATTCGTTTAGGTAAGGAGGAATACGTCAGACAACACTGGCGTCGGTACCCACAAAGATAGACTTTTAAGAGGCTCATGGCCTCTTTTTATTTTATCAGCATTCTTCTTTGGAAAATAACCAAATCCAAAAGCGTCTGGACAAGTATATAAGCCAAATGAATATCCAATAAGCTATTGATATTTGGTTGATAAATGAATATATTATCATTTCAATTGTAGTAGGATGACTCTCTGTTTCACAAGGATATTCTTCATCAACTGGAACAAAAAACAAATAAAGAAGCATCAAGCTTGCTGCAATCCACACAATAAGACTAATTATTAGCCCCTTTCTTTTTGTCATACGAAACCGTAACATTATCTAACAATATTGAGTTTGGATAGTTATATCTGAAATATTTTGTGTCGGTTTTACCCTCACTGTTTGCAATATAGACAGATAACGGAATATTTGTACGTAAATTATCAGGAGAGTCACCTCCCCGACTATAATTTACCATTATGTCACCTTTTTTAACTGGATATAACTTTCCATCGAAATTAAATTGATAGTCTTTATCTGCAAATCCGTTTATCATCATTGTGTGATATACTTCATTTTTTGGATTTTTGGCAATCACGAGATTCCCAGGAACCGCTATGTCTTGTGAAACCTGTGTATACCCATACTTCTCTGGGGTCCTCCAAAGACTTGCAGAACGCATTAGGGCATTATGTGGATCAACCCATTGAGATGCCGTAAGCATACAATTAGAAGAAAAAGTGGGAATATAATTTAAAAGATTTTCTTTTAAAAAACGTAAAGTATTATATCCCATACTTTTTAATATACCCGTTTCAACATCCTTAGATAAGAAATAGTTATTGAACACTTTATTAGCTCTTTTAAGAGCCGATTCTTCAGGACTAATTACATAGCCGTCTTGATATTTAGAAATAAGTTTTATCATAATATTAGCATGAAAGGTTTTTATGAATATTTCTCATAATAGCGGAGAGGACGAGATTCGAACTCGTGGTAGACCCTACGACAGTTTAGCAAACTGTTGGTTTCAGCACCTCTCCAGAAGGGAAGAACATTATCTTTCGAGAGGTTGCTAGAGCAGCTTCCCATTTTTGTGTCTATAAACGCGGTCAAACGTTTATAGACTGAATTTGCTTTATCTTAAAAATTCAAATAAAATGATTTTATTTTTTCTATTTGTGTTATCTGTGTAAAAAATCTATTTATAAACGAAATCTATTGAATGAAAATAAAATCTAATTTATTTGAATTTGAAGGCAGCCCTATAGAATTGTTAATCTTAATTATTGGATTAATAATTATAAATGCCGTGTTGTAGTAAATACAACAAATAGTAATAGATTATACTAAGTAAACAGATTCAGAGAAGCTCTGCTATAACAGGGTTTCTCTTTTTAAGATAAAGCATAAAGATTTTTATTATCTTTGCAAAATGAATCTAATTTATAACTATACTTGTCATGCGTTAGTTGACAGTACGATTAAATCGCTAAAATTAAGCAGCTATTTGTTTGACAGATGTAAGACTGCGTTAATTAGATTTTTTAAAGTATATTTTAGATCCATAGAGTGTGTTTAGGCACACTCTTTTTATATAAATCTTCGCTTGGTTATAATGCCGCCAAATTTATTAAATTTAGGTGCAATTCTTGGTGGAATATATACTCTTGTATTATCCTGAGGTAAAATAATTTTATTAAAACGAATGGGTGTTTCAAGTTTAATTGTCGAACCCTTAAACAGATTTCGCTCAAAATCTCTCCTTTTTCTTAATCCCTGATTTTTAGTGTCATTATATCCGTGATCCATATTATCTACAATCATTTGTTTATCCATTGTTTTTAATCCTAACTGTAATTTAGGACTTTTATTTTTATAGGCATGCTCACCTATATTATAAAATAAATCAAACAACGCATCCAATTCTGATTGATTAAATTTCTGCCAATTAGGTGTGGCATTAAGGAAAGTTCCAACACGAGAATTTACATCATTATTAAATAAATCCAAAGCTTGTTGTTCTGATATTTTCCTATTATCAACGGTGTCATTCGGAGTCTTTTTATGACCATATCCTAAAGTCCAAAAGCCGTTTCCGTCTTTATACCAATGATTAACGAATTTTTCATATTCTCTTATTTTTTCAAGAATACTTTCTGACGGTGTGTATTTTTCCATTTTATAAATTCTTTAGACATGTTTTGGATGGAGTGTAATTTGCCGATATATTTAAACCACAGGTGTCAGTACTTGCAATATATTTTATGCCGTACAAGGTTATATCAAATTCATCTTTAGCACATACGAAGATTTTGAATTTATAATTTAATTTATTGCCCAGTGCTGTTATACCTTTAATTCTGTTTAAGGAATGATCTATACTGTCGTTTATATAAGTGATAAATTCGTCCTTGTTTGCAAATACTTTTTTGGTTGCATTTGAATACAGCAATACATCCAAGAAATATTCATAACCAATACTGTCGATGTTTTCGTCCATAGTGCTTAATTGTAATGGTTTGCTCATATGGTTGAAGCAACAAATGGACGTAAATCCTATAATGAAATAAAATATCTTTTTCATTTTTAGCTATTTACATTATCTTATTATTAATAATAACTGGTTTGGTATTGAGGAACATCAGGAATCGAACCTGAATATTCAGAATTAAATCTGAAATAATACCTTGTGTTCCATTTTACAGATAACTATATAATAAAATATTTGTTATGATTGTAATAAAACATTTGCTGTGAGTTATCTTATTAAAACAATTTAAAACTTACTATAAACTTATAACAATTCTTTCAAAAAATTACTATTTTTTCTGAGTTTCTTTATGGATTCTTCTTTTATTTGTCTTACCCTTTCTCTCGTAATTCCAAATTTATTTGCTATTTCTTCCATATCTAACTCTTGACATCCAATTCCGTAATACATTTTTAATATTTCTTTTGCCCTGTCTTGCAAAGTGTTCAATGCTCTATTTATTTCTATATGAATAGATTCATCATTTGTAACACAATCAGCAGGTAAACTATTTGAATTTGGTAATACATCTATAAGAGAATTATCTTCACCAATTGTAAAAGGAGTATCAATAGATACTGCCTTTTTATTAGATGCTTTTAATAATTCTGATATTTTATCCTCCTACATATCCGTCACCATCGTAGAAGAATATGTTAGTGTTCCACTGTACCAATGATATTCTTCTGGATATACTAATTCTGCAATATATTCGGGATCAGATGCCATTATTGCATTAAATATATAGAAACAATACTGATACCTAATATCTTTAAAACTTTTTTCATTTTCCTGTAAATCTAAAATATCTATGCACTCCAGTAAAATCGCCCCCAGCATTTGGTTGAAGAAATACAGATAAAGGTTTGTACTTTTTATATCCAGTTCTTAAGTTTTGGGAACCATTAGAATAGTTTACTAATGTATCTCCATTAACTACTTTGTCGAACATGACCGCATGCTTAGGATAATTATTTTTATCCGATAATATGATAATATCTCCGGGAAGAGCTTCTTTTTGAGGAATTTGTCGTAAATCCATATTTTATTGGATTTACGACAAATTCTCTATTTATCGAACCCGTTGATTTTGAGCTTTTGTTTTCAGACAAGCGTTATTTGAAAGTCCATCCTTGATACACGTTCGAGCGATACGGGCACAGCTCACCGGAGAATGTCAGCTGGTCGCTGCTGAAATTTGAGTTTACGGTAGCGCTGCAGCGGGTTGAGCCTTTGGGCAGAGTGAACGTCACGTCGGCGGAAAGGGCAGTGCCGGTCACATACATCGTGTAGTTCAGATTTCCGCGTTTGTCGTAGTCGATGCGTTTTTTTGTCACGCGTCCCTCCACGGTAAGTCCGCCTATGCCGTTGGGACTGTGTACAATGCCCTCAAGAGCAAACTGCACAACGGCTGTGTCGCCCTGCACGAGGACGAAGTTGGTGGTGCGGTTCACGTTGACTGTGCGTCCGTGCTTGCCGCGAATCTGGTCGGCAGTGATAACAAAGCGTCCTTCCTCCACGGCTTTTTTCGCCAGTTCGAAACTGATTGAGTCTTTGATTTCTTTTTCTCGTTTTTTGCGTGCTTTTTCCGCTTTCTTCTGCTCTTTGGTCAGAGTCGGAGTTTTCTCGGTGGCATAGATGTCGTCGGTCGGTTGGTTGTCGGCGACAGCGTAGCTTGCCGTAAGCAGACAGCCGACGGCAGCAATGATGAGAATAAATTGCTTTTTCATAGTCTAATTATTGGGGGATAAATTGTTATTGGAAGTTTCTTTTGTTGAAGCCTCTGAACCGCAGCTTCACGAGCGGGATGAGGACAATCGTCAGCAGCGAGCCGCTGAAAATTGTGAGCATCATCATTTGTATGCAGAATTCGATGTTTGACGGCAGCAGTCCGCCGTCGACCATCACTTTGAAAGTCTTGTAGGTTTCGGCCATCTCCGGACGGCCTTTCATGATTTCCATCATCGCAGTTGCGGTGCGGTAGAAAAAGTCGGGGTCGGCGAAGTCGAGGTAGCAGTAGGTGGCAAGCGCGCAAATCATCGACGCTCCGACGAATATTGTGATGCCGAGCATCCATAGTGCTGAAAACGATGCGTCTAAGCCGTATTTGCGGTAGGCGGAACGCAGCAGCGAGAAGTGGATTGCCGGCACGCAGACGAGCATAGGCATGGCGATGATGCCGAGCAGCGAGTTGCGGTCGCTGAGAAACGACAGCACCGATACAACAGCCAGAAACAGACCCATATACACACCGTTATGGGCGCCTTCTCGATATATGTCCTGAGATGTCAGCATTGATAAATCAAGTAAAGAGTTGTAAAAAAAACGTTGGTTGCCTGTAGTAAATCAAGGTTGTTGCAGGCCGTTCCCATTGTTTAGACTGCAAATTTGCAAATTTTTTCCTATGTCGCAAATTTTTTGGAGCATAAAACTGCGATGCGGCATTAAAAAACATTGTTGGCGGGGTAGTTTTGTGCAATAGATGTTGTACCTTTGCAATGTCGTTCGCGCGACGCAATTAACATCTTGAAATCAGAAAAACTCAACAGATATGAATGTTGTCGACAGATTTTTAAATTATGTCAAGTTCGACACTCAGAGTGACGAACTTACCAATCTTACACCATCCACTCCGGGACAGATGATTTTTGCCCAGGCTCTTGAAAAGGAACTGCAGTCAATGGGACTTGAAAACATATCGCTCGACGAGAATGGCTATTTGATGGCCACTCTTCCGGGCAACATTGACAAGAAAGTGCCTACTGTGGGATTCATCGCCCATCTCGACACGTCGCCCGACATGTCGGGACGCCACGTCAACCCGCGCATCGTGAAGGCTTACGAGGGCGGCGACATCGTGCTCGACAAAGACAGCAATGTGGTGCTTTCGCCTGCCGATTTCCCTGAGCTTTGCGAATACAAGGGTCAGGACCTTATCGTGACCGACGGCAAGACGCTGCTCGGAGCCGACGACAAGGCGGGTATCGCTGAGATTATCACTGCTGTGGAATATCTGCAGGCTCATCCGGAAATCAAGCACGGTGATATCCGTATTGCATTCAATCCTGACGAGGAAATCGGCTTGGGCGCGCACAAGTTTGACGTGGAGCGTTTCGGCGCCGACTGGGCTTACACGATGGACGGCGGAGCGATAGGCGAGCTTGAGTTTGAGAATTTCAACGCAGCGTCGGCTAAGGTTACGTTCAAGGGACGCAACGTGCATCCGGGCTATGCCAAGCACAAAATGATAAACTCTATCCGCATCGCCAACCAATTCAGCATCATGTTGCCGCGGTGGGAAACTCCGGAACACACCGAGGACTATGAGGGATTCTATCACCTTATCGGCTTTGAGGGCACGGTGGAGGAGTCGAAGCTGACTTACATTATCCGCGACCACGACCGCGACCGCTTTGAGCGCCGCAAGAAGGAACTTGAGCATCTTGTGCGCAAGGTGAACCATGAGTATCCCGGTTGCGCATCGATAGAAATCAAGGACCAATACTACAATATGCGTGAGAAAATCGAGCCGGTGATGTATATTGTCGACATCGCAAAGCAGGCTATGGAAAATGCCGATGTGGCTCCGAAGGTGCAGCCTATCCGTGGCGGCACAGACGGCGCGCAGCTGTCGTTCAAGGGTCTGCCTTGTCCCAACATCTTTGCCGGTGGACTGAACTTCCACGGCCGCTATGAGTTTGTGCCGATTCCTTCAATGGAGAAAGCAACCGATGTGGTTGTGGAAATCTGCAAACTCGTGGCTCAACGATAAAGAAAAACGATGTATGCCGCAGAAAACTCTCGTAGTGATTACTGGACCCACGGGGGTGGGAAAAACGGCGGTTGCCATACGTCTGGCGCGTGACCTCGGCACGGAAATCGTGTCGGCGGACTCGCGCCAGATTTTTCGTGACATTCCCATCGGGACTGCCGCTCCTACAGCCGACGAGCTTGCCGCTGTGCGCCATCACTTTGTCGGAATCCTTGGTTTGGACGAATACTACAGCGCCGCGCAGTTTGAGGAGGACGCGCTGGCGGTGATCGACCGACTGTTCCAGACCCACGACTATGTGGTGATGTGCGGAGGCTCGATGATGTATGTCGACGCGGTGTGTAAGGGCATCGACCAGCTGCCCACGATAAGCGACGACGTGCGCCGCGACGTTGCGCGCCGGCTTGCCGAGGATGGTGCCGACGCTATGCGTGAGGAGTTGCGCAGGCTCGACCCCGTATACTATGAGCAGGTTGACTTGAACAATGTGAAGCGCGTGGCGCATGCGGTGGAAATCTGTCTGCAGTCGGGAAAGCCTTACTCGTCTCTGCGCACGGGCACTGTGAAGCAGCGGCCGTTCAGAATTGTAAAGATTGGTTTGAACCTGCCGCGGCAAGAGCTTTTCGACCGCATCAACTGCCGCGTTGAGAAGATGGTGGAGGAGGGGCTTGTCGAGGAGGCTCGCCGCGTCTATCCGCTGCGCCACCTCAATTCGCTCAACACCGTAGGCTACAAGGAGATGTTTGCCTATTTCGACGGCACGATGGATTTCCCGACAGCCGTGGCGCGGTTGCAGAAAAACACACGCGTCTACGCCAAGAAGCAGCTTACGTGGTATGCTAAGGACGCCGGCATGCATTGGTTTGCCCCGACCGACTACGACGCTGTACGCCGTCTTGTTTCCAATCCGGCGCTCTGAATTTTCGGGCATCGCCTGGAAAAAAGTTGCAGAAATGCGGCGTAAATGCTGGAAAAAGTTGCAAATTCGCATATCAAACAGTGGAAAAAAGTTGCAAGATATGCTTAAAATCGGTTGTTGGAAAGGCGTTAGTAGCCAATTTCTAATGACCGATTTTGGCTAAATTAACCCCGCTGCGCCATCCGATTGACGAAAGCGCGGCGGTTGCCGCATAAGCCTTTACTTTCCGATGCAGTGGTAGATGAAGCCTTCCTCTGAGAGTTCGGCTTCGTCGTAGATGTTGCGTCCGTCAACGATGACGTTGCCGCGCATCGCACGGCTCACCACGCCCCATGAAGGCAGGCGGAACTGTTTCCACTCGGTGAGAAGCGCTATGGCGTCGGCATCGACCACGGCGTCATACATGTCGCGGGCATAAGCCACACGGTTGCCGATGCGCCGGCGGCATTCGTCCATTGCCACAGGGTCGTAGACCACCACCTCTGCGCCGGCTTCAACCAACTTGTCGATGACAACCAGTGCCGGAGCCTCGCGCATATCGTCGGTCTCAGGCTTGAACGCCAGTCCCCACAGGGCTATGCGCTTGCCGCGCAGGTCGCCGCCGAAGAAAGCCGAGAGCTTGTCGTAGACGATTGATTTCTGACGCTCGTTGACCGATTCCACTGCCTCGATTACGCGCATGCGGTAGCCATGCTCCGCGCCGGTGTGGATAAGGGCTTTCACGTCTTTGGGGAAGCACGATCCGCCGTAGCCGCAGCCGGGATATAGAAATTTTGTGCCGATACGGGCATCGGCGCCGATGCCCTTGCGCACCATGTTGACATTGGCTCCGACAAGAGCGCACAGATTGGCGATGTCGTTCATGAACGAGATGCGCGTGGCAAGCATTGAGTTGGCTGCGTACTTTGTCATTTCCGCCGATGCGATGTCCATGAATATCACGCGGAAATTGTTGAGCAGGAACGGACGGTAGAGGCGTTCCATCACTTTGCGCGCACGCTCCGATTCGATGCCGATTACCACACGGTCGGGCGACATGAAGTCTTTTATCGCCGCGCCTTCCTTCAGAAATTCCGGATTTGACGCCACCTCAAACGGCACGTCGACACCGCGTCGCTTCAGCTCCTCGCGGATGGCGGCTTTGATTTTATGGGAAGTGCCGACAGGCACGGTGCTCTTCGTGACGAGCAGAGCGTATTTGTTGATGTTGCGGCCGAATGTGCGCGCCACCTCAAGCACGTAGCGAAGGTCGGCGCTGCCATCCTCGTCGGGGGGGGTGCCGACGGCGCTGAACACCACTTCCACCGTGTCGATCACGTCTTCAAGACGGGTGGTGAAATGCAGGCGTCCTGCCTCCACGTTGCGCTTGACCAAGTCATCGAGCCCCGGCTCGTAGATGGGAATGTCACCGTTTCTAAGGTTTGCAATCTTTTTCTCGTCGATGTCGACACAGGTCACGTCGACGCCGACTTCGGCGAAGCATGCGCCCGAAACAAGACCTACATATCCGGAACCAACAATCGCTATATTCATTTTATATCTTTTTTTACAGTTTTACCAATCAAAAGGAATGCCAACACTCTGTTTTTCCCTATCGCCCAATTGGCTCCAAGCGCTGCAAGAATGATGAAGAAAGCGAAAAACGCCGACACCATCACCGACGGCATAAACGTGAGCCCAAGCATGCGCATAGGCTCCTGAAGCGGTGTGAGAGGGAAGAGGAAAAAGTAGTGGAGCAGGTAGATGCCGAGACTCTCGTTGCCGAGAAGAGTCAGCCAGCGTCCGGCGCGCGTCGAGGCAAACGTCTCAACGTCGCTGCGGTAGACCATCCCGAACACCACGGTCATCAGCGAGGCGTGGAGCACGGGTTGCGCCACAAACTGGCACCATGCCGGTAGGGCAGGAAACTCCCACGTGTATACGGAATAATACCACGTGCCGAACGCCGCCACGGCAGCCGCTGTGGCAACCCACGGCTGTGTAGCCATGCGGCGGAACGCGTCGGAATATTTGCGGGCGAACACTCCCATCATAAACACCGGGAAAAACTGTGTGAGCAGTCCGATGCCTACGGGGTCGAAGTTTGCGGCGGGGTCGGAAATAAGGGGCGACACAAGAATCAACGCCAGATATGCGGCGGCTGGTATGGCAACCTGCATCCACAAGCGTCGCGCGGCAGCCATCAGACGGCTTATGCCGGCATAGACAAGCACCACCTCAAACAGTGTCAGCGTAAACCAATAGCCGTCTTTCCAATAAGTGGTGAGAAGTTGCGGCCACGACTGCGACAAGGGCGATTGCAGACGGCTGTGCGGAAAATACCACATCCACAGCGCACTTACTGCCAGAAACGGTATGATAAGCTGCCAGAAGCGTTTGCGCAGATTGGGCATGGCGAAATCACCGTTGCCGGTAAGCTTATAGGTGAAATAGCCGCTGATAAAGAAAAATATCGGCATATGTATTTCTCCAACAAGCTTGAACAGCACCGCACTGTCGATGTCGCGTATGCACATCGTCAGCACGTGCCCCATCACCACCAGATATATGGCGATGCCCTTCAGCACATCGAACGCAGCCACCCGTTTTTTAGTTGTTGTCATCGTTTTTGGTTTACTCGGGGCAAAGTTACTCTTAAACTGCCATTTTTCAAAGAAACAGCAGTGGAATAGGCGCAAATAGGCACAAAATCAGGGACGGAAGAGGCAAATTCTATCAGTCTGCCCAGAATGCTGTCGTCATTTTCAGATTTATTTTGTAATTTTGAAATCCGATTGGGCGCATGAGCACCAATCGAACAGACTTGGTCAAGTGGCTTCGTTTTCTTCATAACTTATTGATTTTCAACTATGAAGTTACGAAAAATTCGCCACTTGGCCAATTTTTACACTACTTATTTTACTGAAAATAAAGAGATTAAGCAAACCGGATTGCTGGCAGATAGAGGTTGAACTAATCGTGATAAATATGCGCAACTGTCCAAAGTCTCGCCATAAAATAACATCTTTTTCGAAAGAACAAGCCGATTTTAAATGAAAGAGCCGTGTTTTAACTATGATTTTTTCGCACTTCGTTTTGGAATCTACAGAATATATTTGTACTTTTGTGCATTGGCATAGAAGGAGTATTTATTTTGATTAAGTACCTTAAAAGTACTCATTTTCCGCGACATACGGAAATTTCTATGCCTTTTTCTATGTGTTTATTTTAACTTGCGAAACTTGAATTGTAATAATATCTAATATTATGGATATAAACCTAAACATTAAACAAAGAAGTGCAATATTGCAATTCCTAAACTATCTCACATCAACGAGGAAGTGGAATCGCGATCAATTGCTATCAATATTCGATAGTTACTCCCTGGCTGACCACATAGAGCTTGACTATACCGATTATGTTTACACATTGAGAGAATTGCCTTTTAGGGTTAAAAGGGATTTTGTGTGCAAAATACTTAATAGTTGGTCTTTTGCTGCTAATGAAGATTTCTATACACTTTACCAAACACTGCAAGATATTTTGTATCTAAAAATGGAAACTGGTGTTGAGTGTGTGTTATTTAATAACATAATAAATCTTTCTATGTATCTAGGCGCAAAGACGTTCTCATTCAATGCAACAGCAGAAACAGATTATTACATGATTGATATGTACTTCAACTTTCCAGATGTAGATTTTCATGATAACCAAGTTAGATTCACAACATCTTCAGAAGATGAAACACCGAGAGTAGAATTCAGTTTATCAGAAAGTTTGCTAAAACAGAAAATGTCATTCATTGACCAACCATCCCAGGGTGATGTATCGGCATTATTGCAAATATTGACTGAGAACCGCACTAAAACACATTGCCCGTGGATATATCTATATTATTCACTAAACTGTACTTATATGGGGTCTCGTTTTAGTCAGTTTTTACAGATAGAATTCAGAAATATAGTATATGTAGATAATAATGGTTGATATATTCCTGTGCGCACTCACATGGGTCGATGTCCGAGGTACGTACCTCGGACATCGACCCAAATGTTAAAGTTGACACGGCTCTTTCATTTAAGATATAAGTATAGACATAGTATCCCTTACCCGGTTCATTACGAATCGGGTGATTTGACGATGCTGTATATCAAAAAGTGGGTCAGTAGAAATTTAGTGGGGATAAGCATATAAATTGGCGATACGGAAAAG